>JAEEGL010367375.1_pt1 | contig 79979 bp, 65 predicted proteins | sample 9134231 | NCBI WGS metagenome assembly JAEEGL01 (sample SAMN16246548, study PRJNA631951) | gut metagenome | biome: gut microbiome; feature: rumen; material: fiber-attached | host: Bos | place: Iran: Karaj | collected 2018-10 | reverse complement strand
GGGGATATATGATCAGGCGCAGAGGCTGAAATAATGTAATACCGGTCAGAACCGTCCCCGTGACTCCCCTTGACTCCCCAACATATTTTTTACAAAATGGTCCTGACATGGTAATATATATTCGCCGTGTTAGGGCTATTTTTACGAAAATAATTGTTTTAAAGGAGATATATACCATGAAATTGGGCATCGTCGGACTTCCAAATGTAGGAAAGAGCACTCTTTTCAATTCCCTTACAAATGCAGGGGCGCTGGCAGCGAACTACCCTTTTGCAACTATAGACCCAAACGTGGGCATTGTAGCTGTACCGGATAAGAGGCTTAAGCTTTTGGGAGACCTTTATAATTCAAAAAAGGTTACACCTGCAACCATCGAGTTTGTTGATATCGCAGGTCTTGTTAAGGGCGCATCAAAGGGAGAGGGCCTTGGAAACCAGTTCCTTGCCAACATCCGTGAGACCGATGCAATCGTTCACGTGGTAAGGTGCTTTGAGGATCCTAACGTTGTTCACGTAGACGGATCCGTTGATCCTGCAAGGGATATAGAGACCATTAACCTTGAGCTTATTTTTGCAGACCTTGAGGTTTTGGAGAGGAGAATCGCCAAGGTTGCCAAGCTTGCACGTATGGACAAGACTGCAGCAAAAGAGCTTGAGATCCTTGAGAAGATAAAGGCTACCCTTGAGGATAACAAGATGGCCAGTGAGCTGGAGATTGAAGATGATGAGACAAAGGCTTTTGTAAACAGCCTTGACCTTCTTACCTGGAAGCCTGTTATCTATGCTGCAAACGTTAAGGATGACGACCTTGCTGATGACGGTGCATCCAACCAGTATGTGGCAGCAGTCAGGGACCTTGCTTCAAAGTCAGGAAGTGAAGTATTTGTTATCAGTGCTCAGATCGAAGCAGAGATCTCAGAGCTTGCAGATGACGAGAAGGCAGAATTCCTTGAGAGCCTTGGCCTTTCAGAGTCAGGTCTTGATAAGCTCATTGCAGCAAGCTACAGAACTCTTGGACTTATGAGCTTCCTTACATCAGGAGAGGATGAGACAAGGGCCTGGACCATCAAGATCGGAACCAAGGCACCTCAGGCAGCAGGTAAGATCCACACTGACTTTGAGAGAGGCTTCATCAAGGCAGAGGTTATCAACTACGAAGATCTTCTTCGTGAGGGATCCATTGCTGCAGCCAAGGAAAAGGGACTGGTCCGCATGGAAGGAAAAGAGTATGTTGTCCAGGACGGAGATGTTATTTTGTTCAGGTTCAACGTGTGATACTGTAAAGAATCGCAGCAATATAGATACATATGGATGGTTGTGCTTGCACAAAAACAGACATATGTATCTATATTGATATGAGGCGCGCAGCGCCTCAACGAGGAATTGCGTAGCAATTCCGAGTCTGCGATGATAAAGCATCGCAGCAATTCCGAGTCTGCGATACATAGGGACATAAAGGGAGGTTTTTATGCCGGATATAATGGGGAAGATGGATATCGCCTTTCCGCATTTGGGAATCTATCTTAAGAACGTGCCCAAGAGCTTTTCTGTTTTTGGGTTTTCTATAGCAATGTATGGCGTCATAATAGGCCTTGGCTTTCTGGTAGCTCTTCTGATCATATCAAGAGTTGCCAAATGGACAGACCAGACCCCGGATGATTACTGGGATGTGGCGATCTACATTATTATCTTTTCAATAGTAGGAGCAAGGCTTTACTACGTTTTCTTTTCCTGGGACTACTACAAGGACAACCTGCTTAGCATTTTCAATACCAGGAACGGTGGCCTTGCTATCTACGGCGGTGTGATTGCAGGCTTTACAACGCTTTTTATCTACTGCAGGCTCAGGAAAAAGAACTTTCTTCTGTTTGGAGATACCATCATGTACGGCCTTGTTTTTGGACAGGTCATGGGAAGATGGGGGAATTTCACTAACAGAGAGGCCTTTGGCGAGTACACCGACGGACTTTTTGCCATGAGACTTCCTGTAGAGATGGTGCGTTCCGGGGAGATCACGGAGCTTATGAAGGCCCACATGACTGATGCCACCAATTTCGTTCAGGTAAGCCCTACATTCCTTTATGAGAGCATGTGGAATCTGTGTCTTTTCATTTTGATGCTTCTTTATTGCAAACACAAAAAGTTTGATGGAGAGATAGTTCTTTTGTACCTTGGAGGATACGGCCTTGGAAGAGCATGGATCGAGTCTTTAAGGACCGACCAGCTCATCATGCACACCACCGGCCTTCCGGTATCCCAGATGCTTGCCATCTGCCTTGTGATATTTGCAGTAGCATGTGACATCATCGTTAGAATGAAGCTTAAGAAGGCGCAGGAAAAAACTAAAGATTAAGATAATAACTCATAGCGGGGGAAATGGCCTATGCTTAACTACACCGACGGCAATACCATAACATGTGGGATAATCGGTAATCCTGTGCGTCACACCATGTCACCTCTTATTCACAATACACTTGCGGACATGACAGGAACAAACCTTGTATATGTGCCCTTTGAAGTTTCTGAGGGCGGTCTTAAGAACGCCATTCGCGGGGCATACGAACTTGGCATTAAGGGACTTAACGTGACTGTTCCCTATAAGAGCGATGTGCTTCAGTATCTTAAGTACGTGGATCCGCTGGCAGAGAGCATAGGCGCTGTCAACACTCTTGTGAGGGATGAAGCTCTTAAAGGGTATCGCGGCTACAATACAGATATGACCGGTCTCTACCGTGCCATGCAGCAGGAAGGCATAGAGCTTGAGGGCGAGATAATGGTGATACTTGGAGCAGGAGGCGTAGCAAGGCCAACTGCTCATTTGTGCGTTCAAAAGGGTGCTTCTAAGGTCTACATCCTTAACAGGACCCTGGAGAAAGCCGTTGCTATCGCTGAGGAAGTTGGGGATGAGAGAGTTATCCCTCTTGATATTGATAAGTACTGGGAAGTGCTGGATAGGGAAAAGAGCTTTTTTGCCATCCAGTGTACATCAGTTGGCCTTTTCCCTGATGTTGGCAGTGCAGTCATTGAGGATGAAGAGTTCTACCGCCATGTACATGCAGCCCTTGATGTTATCTACAAGCCCCTTGAGACCAAGTTCCTTAAGCTCGCCAAGGCGGCAGGAGCTAAGACCTTTTCAGGGCTTAAGATGCTGCTTTACCAGGGAATCGATGCCTACGAGCTGTGGAATGAAGCAGAAGGCATCAAGGTTACCAAGGAGCAGGCTGATGCGGTGTACAGGTCTCTTATCATGGAGGTGACAGGGGCCAGGAACATCATCCTTGAGGGCTTTATGGGAAGCGGCAAGACCACTGTAAGTGAGATCCTGGCAGACCGTCTTGATCTTGATATCCTTGATACCGACAAGGCTATCGAGGAGACAGAAGGCCGCAGTATCAGCAGCATATTTGAGGAAGAGGGCGAAGAGGCCTTCAGGGATATGGAGACTGAGCTCCTCCAGACCATAGTAGCTGACCACTGGAGAGATATGGTGATCTCTCTTGGAGGAGGACTTCCGGTTCGGGAGGAGAACAGAAGGCTCCTTTCACAGGCCGGTAAGGTTATCTATTTAAAGGCAAGTCCTGAGACAGTTTATGAGAGGGTTAAGGGCGATACCACAAGGCCCCTTTTGCAGACCATGGATCCCCTTTCTAAGATAAAAGAGCTTCAGAGTGCCAGATCGGATTTCTATGAGCAGGCAGCTGATATCATAGTAGATACCGATGGAAAAGAGCCGGAAGCTATAGCAAAAGAAATAATTGACAAGCTTGGGATATGAATAAAAGAAATTATGCTAAAGAGCTTGAAAACAGAATAGAAGAGTTCCAGAAAAACAAGGAGTACCCAAAGCTCCTTTTACACGCCTGCTGCGCCCCATGCTCATCCTACTGCCTTGAGTATCTTCGCCAGTACTTTGACGTGACTGTCTTTTTTTATAATCCGAACATCACATCGGATGGGGAGTACAAAAAGAGAGTAGAGGAGGAAAAGCGCCTCATTTCTGAGTACAACAGACAGGTGGAAGAAGGCTCTTTTGACAGGATGAATTCTGATGAGAGGGCGAGAAAGATTGAGATCATTGAGGGGGAATATGACCCGAAGGATTTCTATGATGCAGTAAAGGGATATGAAGACTGCAAGGAGGGCGGAAAGCGATGCAGGAAGTGCTTTGAACTAAGACTGAAGGAAAGTGCCAGGATCGCCGCAGAAAGAGGCTTTAAATACCTGACTACCACCCTTACCATCAGCCCTTTAAAGAATGCTGATGTACTGAACGAAGTTGGGGAGCAGGCAGCAGTGGAGGCGGGAGTAGTTTTTTTGCCCACTGACTTTAAGAAAAAGAATGGTTACAAGAGGTCCATCGAGCTGTCACAGATGTTTGGACTATACAGGCAGGACTTTTGCGGATGCAGTTTTTCCAAGGCACAAAGGGAACTTGAAAAACAAAGCAAAGATATAATATAATGCAGTTTAACTATTTCAGTTTGAGGGGAGAATGAAAATGTATTGTACCAATTGCGGGGCAGAGGTCGCTGAGGGAGATAAGTTCTGTACCAGGTGCGGCTCGCCAATCCTTAGTGGGGCTGTGAATGTGACTGGGGCAGGTACGGAGCAGAACGTAAGTGGTGGTCAGGCAGTTGGTTTTAACCCTGTATATTATGCAGGAGCAGCACCTGTGGCACCCAAAAAGAGCAAGGTCTGGCCTGTAGTTGCTATAGTGCTGGCTGTTCTTTTGGTCATTTCCGCAGGCATTGGCATAACCATCAGGAAGGTTTATGACAAGGTCAGGGAAAAACTGGATTATACGGAGAATGTTATTGATTCCGATGATCTGGAGGATATAGAGGATATCATTGGAGACATCTATGAAATGGATGGTTTCAATGAGGATTTCCAGAACCTCCCGGGTGGCTTTGGTTCTCTTGAAGATGAACTTACAGAAGAACTTGAGGAGCACTTTGGCAGCGACTTAGACGGCGAATCATTTAATTATGAGTACGCCTATGCCACATATTTTGATGACTACGTTTTCATTTCAGGTAACAACGTGATCACGGATTCTTCCTTGGTGTATGGTGGCAGCAGTAAGACTGTCGGAGATTTCTGTGATTATATAGACTCTGAGGTTATGGCAGAGGGCAGCAGGCTTGACAGAGAGCTGTTATATGACCTGTTGGAGCTCCATCTTGTGGATCCGAGCCTTTCAGGGGACAAGGCAGAGTATTTTGAGCAATCAATGATGTACTGCCTTTCCTTTGCCAGCGAGTTTAGCAGTATGGATATGGATGTTGATTACTGCATGTATTCATCAGACGAGCCCACAACATATTATTACGGTGTTAAGGTCTCCGGCAAAGAAGACACCTGGGTTGTGGACTACTCACAGCAGTTTGTGTATATGAACGGTGGGAATACTGAGTACAATTCAGCCGGTGACTACGGAATGTTTGAAGATGACACACTGTCCATGTGGTTGTATGTAATAGATGAGTTTTATGGAATTGATTAATTGTAGAAAGAGGTAACTATTTTGGAAAAAGTACTTGAACTGATTTCAAAGGAAGTGGGAGATGCCTTCGAGGCAGCAGGATACGAGCGTGAGCTTGGAAGGGTGACCATTTCCAACAGGCCTGATCTTTGCGAGTATCAGTGCAACGGCGCTATGTCAGGAGCTAAGAAATACGGCAAGGCTCCATTTATCATTGCAGACGAAGTTGCAGCAAAGCTTCAGGACAATGATATGTTTGAGAAGGTTGAGTCTGTTAAACCGGGCTTTCTTAACATAATCGTAAGCGGAGATTTTGTAAGGACCTACATCGTAAGGATGCTCAGAGAAAAGCACCTTGGTGTCAACATGCCCGGACATGCGCCTACAGTTATCCTTGACTACGGCGGAGCAAATGTGGCTAAGCCTCTTCACGTGGGACATCTTCGCCCTGCCATTATCGGTGAGGCAGTTAAGAGAATCCTTAAGTACGCCGGCAATAACGTTATCGGCGATATTCACATGGGTGACTGGGGACTTCAGATGGGTCTTATCATCACAGAGCTTAAGTGCCGCCATCCTGAGCTTCCATACTTTGATCCCAACCACACAGGTCCATTCCCTAAGGAGCCACCTTTTACGATCCAGGAGCTTGCAGAGATCTACCCTGTAGCCAGCGGCAAGACCAAGGTAGATGACAATGCCAGCGAAGAAGAGAAAAAGGCTGCGGCAGAATACAAGGCCCAGGCCCTTGAAGCAACAAAGCGCATGCAGGACGGAGACAAGGCCTACAGAGCTATCTGGCACCACATCATGAATGTTTCCATTCCTGATCTTAAAAAGAACTATGACAGCTTAAATGTTCACTTCGACCTCTGGAAGGGTGAGTCAGATGTCCACGACATCATCCCTGAGATGGTTGATTACTTCAAACAGCATGAGTATGCTCACGAGAGCCAGGGAGCACTGGTTGTTGATGTTGCACAGGAGTCTGATTCAAAAGAGATGCCTCCCTGCATCATCCTTAAATCTGACGGAGCAGCTCTTTATGCCACAACAGATCTTGCAACAATTAAAGAGCGTATGAAGGATTATCGTCCTGACGCTATTTACTATTTCACAGACAAGAGACAGGCACTTCACTTTGAGCAGGTATTCAGAACTGCCAAGAAGACAAGACTTGTTCTTCCTGAGACTGACCTCAGGTTTGTCGGCAACGGCACAATGAACGGTCCTGACGGCAAGCCCTTCAAGACAAGGGAAGGCGGCGTAATGCACCTTGAGAGCCTTGTTCAGGAGATCAATGACAAGATGTATGCAAGGGTTAAGGAGAGTAACCCTGATATGCCTGATGAAGAGGCAGTAAGCACAGCCAAAAAGATCGCTCTTTCAGCCCTTAAGTATGGCGATCTTTCAAACCAGCCTGCCAAGGACTACATCTTTGATATTGATAAGTTCACTTCCTTCGAGGGAGATACAGGTCCATACATCCTTTATACCATCGTCCGCATCAAGTCTATTTTAAACAAGTACCAGGCTGAAGGCGGCAACGCTAAAGAGGCTAAGCTCGATAACCCTGACAGCGAGGCAATGAAGAACCTGATGCTTCTTCTTACAAGATTTGCAGACGCAGTGGAGAGCGCAGCAGCAGACCTTGCACCTAACAGGATCTGCGGATACATCTATGACCTTAGTAACGCCTTCAACAGCTTCTACCACGGAACCAAGATCCTTTCCGAGGAGGATGCCAACAAGAAGGAGAGCTACATTGCGCTCCTTAACATAACACTTAAGGTCCTTGAGACCGGTATTGACCTTTTGGGATTCGACGCACCAGAGAGAATGTGAGCGATATAAGGATGCAAAGTCACATAATGCTGTGCTTGCACAATGCATTATGTGACCTGGCAGACTGAACGTACATGAGGAAGTAGGACGGTAGTCCGGATTCCGAATGTACGTAGGATTGCGAGAGCGAAGCGGAGCAATCCGTATATCGCGGAGATATTGATGCGATCGATATCGCGGAGAAATAAACTATGCAAGAAAACCACATGTTCAGCAACAGGAAGCTTATCCTGTTGCTGATTCCTATTATAGCTGAACAATTTTTAAACTCCCTTATGGGTATGGCGGACTCCATGATGGTAAGTAACGTGGGTGCGGCAGCCCTTTCGGGAGTTTCTCTTGTTGATTCCATTAACAACCTGGTGGTACAGACCTTTGCAGCCCTTGCTACAGGCGGAGTTATTATCTGCGCCACCTACATAGGCCAGAAGGATGAGAAAAGAGCTAACGACGCCGCTGTACAGCTTATCCTGGTAGCAGGCGTTATTTCTTTCTCCATTATGATCCTGTGCATGATATTCAGAAATCCTCTGCTGGGGCTGATATTTGGCACCATTGAGCCGGACGTTATGCACGCTGCAGGTATCTATTTCCTGATGACGATCCTTTCATATCCGGGGATTGCCCTTGCCGCTGCTGGAGGAGCCATTTTCAGGGCAGAGGGTAACACAAGGCTTCCCATGAACGTGGCCATAGTTTCAAACATTCTGAACGTTGCGGGCAATGCGGTATTTATCTTCGTTTTCCACATGGGAGTGTTTGGAGCGGCGCTGGCTACTCTTTTATCAAGGATATTCTCTGCGGTGACACTGCTGATGCTCCTTCGAAGGCCCGGACAGACTGTCACTGTGGGCAGCATGCTTAAGATAAGACCTGATTTTTCCAAGATAAACAGGATCCTGGCTATGGGCATCCCAAACGGAATTGAGAACTCAATGTTCCAGTTTGGCAAGCTTGCAATCCAGTCCTCAGTGTCAATCCTTGGGACCACGGCAATTGCAGCCCAGGCCATGACCAACATTTTTGAGAACGTTAACGGCGTTGCAGGTGTGGGCGTTGGTATCGGACTTATGACTATTGTGGGACAGTGTCTTGGAGCCGGCAGGAAAGACGAAGCAAAGTACTACACCAAAAAGATGATCGGCTGGGGATACGTGACGATCCTTATCAGTTGTCTTTTCACCTATGCCATCGCAAGACCGGTGGTAGCCCTTGCCGGGATGGAAAAAGAGAGCGCGGCCCTTTGCATATATATGCTGGGATGGATCACCATATTTAAGCCGCTACTGTGGGCACCGTCCTTTGTGACAGCTTACGGGATGAGAGCTGCCGGGGATGTGAAGTTCTCAATGATCGTGGCAAGTCTTACCATGTGGCTTCTTAGAGTGTCTCTTGCTACATACCTGATAAGAGTGGTCGGAATGGGACCTATGGGTGTCTGGATTGGAATGTTCTCCGACTGGGGCATGAGAGCAGTGATCTTTACCATAAGATTTTTAAAGGGCAAATGGATCCATAAGGTGGTATGATTTTTGGATATTGGCATCGCAGGTAATTCTCCTGCGATGCTTTTTTGTTGGATATTAGTCAATATGCGTGATAAAATTTAAGAATAAAGTATACGATTAAGCGTCTTTCAAGAAAGAAGATTGGGGAAAGGACATACCATGGAAAAGACAAGTGCACAGGCTTCAAATTTCAAGATGACCACAAAACTGCTATTCAGGCTCCTGCCGGTTCAGATACTTCTGATGTCAATAGGTGCCATAAACGGCATAGTCACAGGTATTTTCGCTTCCAACTTTGTGGGCGAGCTGGCAATGAGTGCCGTGGGTCTGTACAATCCCATAAATCAGCTCATAAATTCCATAAGTACAATGGTCATGACCGGCGCAGTTGTCCTCTGCGGAAAGTATATGGGCAAGAACCAGGTGAAGCAGATGCAGAATGTGTTTACTCTGGATATTGTTCTGTGTACCATAGTTTCTATAGTGTCTGTTACAATTCTCATGGTTATGGGAATGTTTAACCTGACCGGAGCCATAGCCCCTGATGCTGCCACTAGAGCGGTGTTTAACAGCTTTCTTATCGGCCAGGCTCTGGGGGTATTTCCTCTGTTTGTTGGAAACCAGCTGGCGGCATTTCTTTCTCTTGAAAATAAGGCCTTCAGGACAACACTTGCAAGTATCGTCTATATTATCGCCAATCTGATCCTCAATTATATATTTGTTCAGGTCATGCACCTGGAAGCTTTGGGACTGGCTCTTGCAGCATCCCTTGGCATGTGGATATTCATGCTGGTGCAGGCGCAGTATTTCTTTTCCTCAAAGGCATCTATCAAGCTTAAGTTTAAGGGCCTTAGGTGGGATGATATAAAAGAGATCATTACCACAGGTATCCCCGGTGCTATCGGAAACGGATATCAGACCATCAGAGGATTTATCGTAAACGGATTGCTTATTTCATATGTTGGAAGTGCAGGTATTTCTGCTTTTACGGCATCCAATGCAATCCTTGCTTTCTTCTGGGCTATCCCTGCAGGTATGCTTAACGTTTCAAGGATGCTGATGAGCGTTAGCGTGGGAGAAGAGGACAGGACTACACTTACTAACGTTATGAGAACAGCTCTTTTCAGGTTTGTTCCGCTTCAGTGCGCGGTCTCAGCTTTTATCATTCTGATGGCGAAGCCTTTTACAATGATGTTCTATCAGGATGTGACAGATCCTGTGTTTGGCATGACACTTATGGGCTACAGGATCCTTCCTATCTGCATGCCACTGGCTGTTGTGCTCATGCACTTTAGCTGCTATGCACTTACTTCGGGAAGGAAGTACATGGTCCACATTTACGGACTGCTTGATGGCTGGGTATGGGTAAGCCTCTTTACCTGGCTCATGATCCCCAGGATTGGCATGAATGCGGTATATTATGCAAATGTCCTAAATGGAATCATGGGACTTGTTGCTATTCTTATATTTGCCATCATCAGCAAGAAGGGCGTTCCCAAGAATATGGATGAGCTCATGGTGGTTCCGGCGGATTTTGGAGTTGATGACGACCACAGGATAGAGTTTAAGGTCCGCAGCATAGAAGATGTGACAGGTACTTCTGAATCTGTCCAGACTTATTGCAAGGGAATGGGCATTGACAGGAAGAGAGCTTATTATGTAAGTCTTTCTCTTGAGGAAATGGCGGGCAATGTGGTGAACCACGGCTTTACCATGGACAGCAAGCCTCATAACCTCACAGCCAGGGCAATTGTAAAGGATGACGACATCATCCTGTGTATCAAGGATGACTGCCAGCCCTTTGATCCGATCCAGAGGCAGAGGATCGCAGATCCGGAGGACAAGACCAGCAATATCGGATTGCGGATGGTTTACAGGATCGCCAAGGACTTCACCTACCAGAACGTCCTGGGGCTTAATGTACTTACGATAAAAATTTGAATGATTTCATTAATGGTTTTGGAGCCGCAAATGTATATAACCATCTTGGGCACGTTCTCACTCTACCTCGCTGGCAGCGGTACTAGCTCCTAAAGGACAGTCGCAAGTACCGGCCGCGAGCTGAAGGCCCGGCGGTGGTTATATACATTTGCGGCTCTATCTACTTTTATAGAATGATTTAGATATTTATATTAAGATTTTGAATAGTTTAACCGATATATAGAATGATAAGGATGTCTTTGTGATTAAGCGTCATGGAGGATGCGAGATGTCGGTTGGGTCTATATATGCGCAATATAGAAATGCCAACATGATCAGCAGGGCCAGGGTTGAAGCTGGGACTGCTGGAAAAAATGCGTCTTCTGACAAAGTAGCATCTGATGCAGTTAACAGGTCGGGTGCAGGTTCTCATAATTCACTTCGGAAGTTAGAATCCCAGGACAGAACTAAAGAAAAGCAGATGAGCAGCGTAGTTGATCAGAGTATGAGCTATGCTAAGCAGCTTAGTGCGTCCAGGACAAGCTCAAAGAAGGCTTCCCTTGAGAAAAAGAAGCTTCAGTATAACTTCAAGAAGATATCCTCTCAGATAATAAGGAGCAAGAATTCAGTATCCGCAAGGAAGGCTGTACAGGCAGCAAGAAGGGAAGTCATGAGGCTTAAGCGCCTTATGAATGGCGGCGAGTATGATGAGGAAGAACTTCAGCTTGCCATAGACCACGCCAAGGCCATGGAAGAGGTTGCCAGGAAGAAAGTTAGCCACCTTGAACAGGAAGAGATGATCGAAAGGCACGGAAAGGGGCTTTCCGGAGAGCTGGAAGAAGTAAAGGAAAAGAACGAAGACTCTGAATCCGCTGATGGGGAGGGAGAGCTCTCCGATGAAGAAGTAGCAAGTCAAGATATAGATGGCGGAGGAGACCAGGCATCTTCTGAAGCGGATTTAGCCAATGCTTATGATGGCAATATGTACCTCGATATCTCTGACACCATAGAAGACTACGACTATGAGATGGCCCTTGAGCTTCAGGAGCTTCAGGAGAGTATGTCAGATAGTTTCCAGATGGAAGCGCAGGAGCTTGTCGGCTCTGTTGACGACATGATGGATGAGCTTATGGATGAAATGTCCCAGATGCTTGAGGATATGGATCTTTCAGAGCTTGCTGAGTCCACCTATGCCCCAGACCCCAACATGTCAGAGGATGACCTTAAGATTCTTAAGATCAAGCACCGCTACAAAGAGCTAAAAGAAATCGCTGAGGCCGACAAGGAGTACCTTAAAGGCGTTATGGAGCATCAAAAGAAAGGGCAGGCAACCGGCATGCCTACAGGTTTTGGCAGCGCCTTATCGCCTTCAGCCATATTCAAATCTGCTGCTTCCTCCGTGCCTGTCATATCCATGCCCGGATCAGCCGGAGGCGGTTCCGCTCCGGTTTTAAGTGGCGGCTTTGATATATCAATTTGAATGATAGATCATTTTTTTCTATTAGGGGTTCTATCATAAAAATAAATATTGCGTACAATCTAATTGAGTTGTATAATAAAGCCGATTAGAAAGGAACGCTTATGAGTACAAAATTGGAATTTAAAAAGCCGTCATTTGAGGATGCTGGCAGGCTGTCTGCGATCTACGCCTTGAGAAACAACAAGACCTGTGACAGCACGGTGCTTGATACATACATATGGAAAGACTATTACAATGCCTCTGTTTATATGGAGGACGAGGCGGCGCTGATCCTTATGAAGGATGAGGAGGGCTATTTTGCCGCAATGCCGTACTGCAGGCAGGAGGAGCTGCCAAAGTACTTTGGGATGCTGCGGGATTACTTTAATGAGGTCTTAAAGGTGCCCCTTAGGATCCACCTTGCTGATCAGGAGGCTATGGAGGCGCTTTCTCTTTTTGATGATCCGAAGTTTATGGTTACTGAGCAGGATGACCTTAAGGATTATCTCTACAGCGCCGAGGACCTTCGTACCCTTCCGGGAAAGAAATTTCAGAAAAAGAGAAATCTCATCAACAAGTTCATGAAGGAATACGAGGGCAGGTGGAGATACGAGACAATGTGCTGTACTGACGAGTATTTCCTTGAAATTTTCATGAACAAGTGGGTTAAGGAGCGACTTGCTGATGGCATAGAGAGCAGGGATACTCTCCTTAGTGAAAAGGAGGGAGTACTTGATATCTTAAGGAACTGCGACAAGATAACCTTCAGGGTCGGAGGTCTTTTTATCGACGATGCGCTGGAGGCCTTTGCAATTGGCTCCTACAATCCAAGGGAGAAGATGATCGTTGTAAGTACAGAGAAGGGCAACTCCCAGATCCCTGGGATCTACCAGGTGATCAACCAACAGTATCTTCTTAATTCCTATGAGGAGGCCGAACTGGTAAACAGGGAGGATGACATGGGAATTGAGGGGCTCAGGCAGGCAAAAGAGAGCTACAATCCCGTTGGGTACGCAAGGAAATACAGGGTTATGCAGAAAGTTTAAACAAGCAATGTGTAAGGATTTCTAAGGTATTTTCTAGAAAGCAATATTCTTGACACCAGTTTTGCCAACTGATAAAATATCACCGGCATAATATTCTTTGTTGCTAATATTTGTAACGCTTGAAATATGCTCATTAAGAAATTTATGGTAGTACTATTTATTTGTGCTACTATATTTTTTTATAATTTATTAAGGAATAGACGTGAAAATGGCTGATAATAAACTTCCTGGGATAACAGAATGTTGTGGTTGTGAGTTGTGCGTTAATGTATGCAATAAAAATGCCCTATCTATGATAAGGCAAGATGGTTTTTTTATTCCTACTGTAGATAAGAGCCTGTGCACAAACTGTAATCTGTGTGTGAAAAACTGTATTGTTGCTAATCCCTTTGAGGATGGGAATGGTTCAAAGGCGTGCTTTGGTGCGTATTATGATGACAATACTGAACTTTTGAAATCTACTTCTGGTGGATTTGCATATGCATTATCATTATATGTTATTAAAAGTGGTGGTGTGGTTTATTCTGTTTCACTTTCTGATGATGCATATTATGCGCAGTACATACGTTGTGACAGCACGGATTCTTTAAGTAAGATTCGTGGCACTAAATATTTTCCGGCTCGTAAAGGTTCTATATACAAATCTATTAAAGCAGATCTGACATCCGGTTTGTTAGTATGTATGATTGGCTTGCCCTGCGAAATAGCGGCAGCCAAGCGATATGTAGGGCGTACAGATAAGTTTATTGGCTGCGAACTTATTTGTCATGGACCAACATCTGAAGATATTCACAAAGAGTTTGTTTTAGACCTTGAGAAGAAGAACAATTCCAAGTTATGCCAAATTAATTACAGGCATAAGGATGGAAGTTGGAAAAATCATAAAGTTAAGGCTGAATTTGTAGATGGCAGCGCTAAACTACTTGATTTGAGCAAAACAGATTTCTTCACGGGATTTGCGTACTATTTGCGAAACTCGTGTTACAAATGCCACTACAAAGGGCAGAATTCTGTTTCTGATATAACTATTGGCGATTTTTGGGGAGCTGATACAAGCAGTGAGTTCTATAACGAAGCAGGTGTTTCTTCGATAGTTGCTAGAACTGAGCTTGGGCTGAGAGTGATCAAATCAATAGACCACTTGGCTATCTATGATGTATCTTATGAGGATGTTCAAAAAAAGAACCCACGACTTGATACAAGTGAAGAATTGCCAAAGGAAAGGAAGGCTTATTCGTTTTTTTATAAGTTCCTTGGGCTGAAAAAAACAGCAAAGTTGATTAGATTCTATTGGAAGATTAGGTAATTAGGACTAAGTATGGAGAGAAAAAGGATGTTGAAATTAGATTATTTGGATTCATTCTATCAGGATGAATATAGATCCTATGGGGAAAGAGACTTTCTTTCTGACAGAAAGTTACAACTTATAAAACTTCGAAATGGAGTGGCTTTGCCTTTTTTGCCTGATACCCCATATTCCTTTTGTGGAAAAGGTGGAGTGATAAATGAAAATGGTGAATACGTGGTGGAGTCTGCAACTATGGCGGAGAACCTCATGGTGGGCAAATATGCCGTGGATGAAGCCAAGGTACAAAAAAGCGATAAACGTGTTATATGGGGAGGATATTGCATTAATGCATGGGGACATTTCCTGGTAGACAATTTGCCACGATTTTGGTGGGTAGTAGATAATCAGCTGGAATATGATGCAATTGTTTTTACATCTCCAAAAACTTTGTCACATCTTCATGAAAATATAATACAGATAATGGAGCTTTTAGGAATCAATAGAGAGAAATTGGTTATTCTAAAAGAACCAACATGCTTTGAGGAAATAATTGTTCCTGAGTTTTCGATGGTTAGGCCCGATTATTATACAAGAGAATTTCCATTGTTACTGGAATACATGAATGCACAAGCATCTGATCGTATCAATAGTATAAGAATTAACTACGATATCAATAAGGTGTATTTAACAAGAACGCACCTAAAAAAAGCCAGACAGTCTGAGATTGGAGAAAAATCCTTAGAAACTCTATTCAGAAAAAATGGTTATACTATATTGGCACCTGAAGAATTATCTTTTTGGGAGCAGTTACTAATCTTTTCAAAAAGTGAGGAGATAGTTTGCGTTTCAGGTACAATCCCACATAACATGATGTTTTCTTCTCCGAAGACAAAATGGACTATTATCAATAGGAATGTAAGGATTAATACCATTCAGTTTTTGATAAACCAGGCTTCAGGGTGCAACGTAACCTATATAGATGGATATATTCAGTTATTCCCTGTGAGTCCGGCAGATGGTCCTTTTTGGTTATATGTTTCAAATAATGTAGAAAAGTATTGCAATGATAATGGTTTAGTTGTACCAAAACGTAAAAAAGAATCATTGATTACTGTATTGAAAAATACGCGTAACGCTAGAAAATACTGTATGTATTATTTGAAATACCAGGATCCTTCTTATGATATTGGGGGCGAAATCCTTGCCAGTTCCCGTCCTCTTAGTGAGAATAAAAAGCAGTATAGGATATATTTTGAACATAGAAAGGAACTTGGAAAAATCTTCTGTGAATTTTCGCTGCTTCAGGATTTAAAACAATATTTTAAGTCTTTTACGAAAAGAATTATATCTAAATGATAGATCGATCTGGGGATTTTTGTCAGATTGAAAGTTAAGGTGAATTCTCATATGAATTATGCAAGCACTTTGCAGGAATATGCAAAGTGCTTTTTCTTTGGGTTGATTGACAAAAACTTTGGTTTGAGATATAATTTCTTTGGATTCGGAGGCCTAAACCATGGATTACAGACAGATAAAAAAACAGGCAAATGAAATACTTAAAAACAAAACTGCAGAATGTTCATATATAGAATACAAGGCATCAGAGCAGCAGTTGGATAAAATATTGAAAACCATCTGCGCTTATGGAAATAACTATTATAACAATGATATTCAATATATTTTTATAGGTGTCGAAGAGGAAAATAATGAAGAACAAAAAGCAATCCCAGTGCTTCCGATTAAGGGGATTGCTGAAGGTCGACTGGAAAAATGCAAGAATACTATTAATTCATTACGTTCTTTTCTATATCCTAATGTTGCATTTGATATAGTATCAAATGAATTGGATGGGGTTAGCTATATACTCATTATTGTAAAACGCCAGACGGGAGGTCCGTTTATGGTGGCAGAGAAAGCTGAAAAGGACAAAAAGATTAATCTTAAGCCGGGAAGATATGTGAGAATTGAAACTGACACCCGCCTTGCAAGAGTGGATGAAGAATATGATCTGCTGCGGAAGTTTTCCAATTTTCATTTTAGCTCGATTGTTAGTACAGGAGCTTCGATTGATGACTTGAGTACAGATTTGCTTAGAGAATTCTTTTCTAAAACAAGCTCAAGACAGATTAGTGATGGAATGGAAAAGAAAGATCTGGTCAAGGTTTTGGACTTGCTCGATAAAAATGATCCTGCGGATCTACGTGTGAAAAATTATGCTGTCCTAATGTTTTCTGAACATCCAGAGGATCGAATTCCATATGCATATACTGAGTTGATCATTGATATGTTTGGGACTAAAAGAAAGATGGAATCCAAAGTTTTTAAAGGTGCAATCTGGAAACAGTACTATTCAGCGTTGGAGTACATTAATACTAATTTCTTAAATGAATTGGTTATACGTGTTGATGGCAGTTCGGATAACCGTAAAATCCAGAACTTTACATATATAGCGTTGGAAGAATTACTTGCAAATGCCATAGTTCATAACAACTATGAAAATGGTAAGCCAATTCAAATATATGTATCTGAAAGACAGATAAACATTGTGAATTATAACAAGCCTTTACCGCCTATACGTATAAGTGATTTAAATGAGAGAACATTCTTTAATGAGCGTGACACAGAAAATCCTGAGATCAGAGATATGTTTAAAGCATTAGGTATCATTGAATCCTTCGGAACAGGTATCGGGGAAGCCAAAAGATCAATGCGGGAAAACGGTTCTCCGGATCTTTTTTATAAGATCTTTGATGTGAATGACAACGTTACTTCTGTGGTTTTACCTGTAAATGAGGAATACTATGAGATAAAAAATGGTACCAAACCAAAGAAAAAAGTTTGGATTGAGAACGAAACCAAAGATTTCAAGCAGAAAATATTGGATTCTGGATATACAAAAAAAATAAAGCAAAACATTTTTAAACTGTATGAGAGGATAGGAACAGAGGTCTTTGGTAATTCTCGGGTGGTCGAAATCTTGAATTGTTCGGAAGTAACTGCTACTTCATATTTGAAGAGGATGGAAGATGAGCTTAAAATCATTGTTCCGGTAGAAGGAAGGGGGAAAGGAAAATATAGGTTTTCTGTATAAATCAAATTATGTACATTTCAGCTATATTTTTTAGTGTGCTTACTCTGCGAAAATAATGTGCAAAATTAAAGGGGTGTATATAATGTAAGAGTATAATAATCCAACGGTTTATGTATGGTATTTTTCTGTCGTGGCATTTCTTTATGTGGAATGATTTAAGCCTGCTACATAGCACATTGAAACATGTAGGGAGGTTGAAGGGGCGCAGCCTATCGATTATGAATTAGCGATTAACAAAATAGCAAAAAAGCATTAAAATAAGATTAGTTGCAGACCTTGAGGCTGCATGGATTATTAGTAAAAAAATCAGATAAAAATATATTTACAGGGGGACATTTGAATGTTAGAGAGAAGAACCATTAACCGAGTTGAATTTTTGGCAAACAGCGTGATCGTAGACAAGGAGACTCTCCACAAATACTACGGACAGGTTAAGAACATCAGCCCGCTGGGAATTGCCATCACAGTAGACAAGAGGATTCCGAATCTCGTTGGCAGGGATATGATCGTGGTTGCTGAGACAATGATCATGTACGCTGAAGCTGTCAGAGAGGATCAGGAAGAAGGGGAAAAGAAATCTGTAGCTTTTAAGGCAAGGAAGTTTACACCGGATGTTCTTCAGTATCTGTTTGAGCATATCGGCGGGGACGAAGAGTAAACTGAATCTGTCAGGAGGGGCGTTTGTATGAAGAAGAGGGATATTTCTAACAAGGGGTTACTGTCTGCACTTACCATCGGCATTTCTGCCATGATGGCTCTTTCAATACCTGTAACTGCATATGCTAATGACCTTGAGGAGGGCGAGCAGCCGGCAGATGACGGCGCCGGTCAGGAGACTGTCGCCGCGGCTCAGGATAATTATCAGCCTGTGACCGGTGAGGCTCAGGAAGCTGCTGATACTGCCCAGGAGGCAGTTGCGCCGACGAATGACGGAGAGCAGGGCCAGAGCGGTGAAAGCCAGGCAGCAGGTGGAGAAACACAGGGCGCTGAAAGCCAGGCGGCAGGTGGAGAGAACCAGGCACCCGGTGCTACAGCTCAGGATACAACTGCACAGGGGACTTCCGAAACTGCAGCCAACCAGATCCTAAATGGCGATGAGGCCAAGGGAATAGAGGCAGCTGATCCAAGCGACGGCGGAGATGCAGCAGGTGAGGCTATAGCAGATCTTATCCAGGCGGCTGAGGATATCGTGACAGACAAGACTTCTGCAGAGGGAGAGCAGATAAGTGCTGCAACCACAGACCTTAAGTCTGCATCCGGGAATATCTCTGAGGCCAAGAGCGCACTGGCAGATGCGGAAAAAGAGAACAGGGAAGCCGAGAGCTCTTTTGCCAAGGTAAATGAAGAAGCAAGGGAGATGCTTGACTGCGCGGAGGCTATAAATCAGACAGTAAACGAAATGCTGGAGGACACTGAGACAGCAAGCCAGAAATCAGCGCACCTGGTTGATTCCATCCAGACAGCAGCCAGCATAGACGATGCAAAAGAGGCATACAAGGACCTTGAACAGCTGGTGGATGAGACCAGACAGGATCTGGCCCTTAGAAAGGCTCTTTACGACAGGCTCACAGCAGAGTACGAGGCGGCCCTTAAGAACCTTGAGACAGCCCAGAGTGCTCTGGAAGAGGCTGAGGAGAGATTTGAGAACAAGGCCGGCGCTGCAGCAGATGCGGCTAAAGAAGCCCAGGAAGACGTTAATGCTGCAAAAGAGAAGGTTGACAACCTTGCAGGTGCACTGGAGGTTGTTGAGGATAAGCTTGCAGACGAGCAGGCTGCCAACAATATGTCCGACAGGATGGGTAGCACCGACAGGAACGCATGGACAGGCAGCGTAAATGGAGTAGAACCAAGCAGAGAGACTATGAGGAAAGTTATTGTCAACTACTATCTGCCTCAGATGCTTGGAATAGACCTTGTTGATTATCATTTTGATGAATCCAAGAAGGGTGTTGACGGACAGGAATACAATTACACAAGGCTTACTTACAGCTATAACGATGAAAACGGCAACCTTGTGAAAGATGCGGTGAAGTACTTTAACTGGGATGCCCTTATGAGGCAGGATTACGACAAGACCAATGTAAATGGCAACAAGACGGGAATTGTCGTATTTGAAAAGGAAGCCATTGAGGTTAAGGCTAATGAGTACGTCCTTGAATACTACAAGGGCAGCGATCTTATCAAGGATAAGAACAAAAACAATTCCTATAAACAGGGATATTTTGATGTATACAGTTATGTTGATACAGATGGCAGCACCAAGCTTGTCATCAGGGATGAGCTCATCAAGGCAGGAGATAATGCGACCCAGGCTGACGGGGTATATACCACATTTAACGGACATGAGCTTACCAAGATCGTCCAGAATCATAACAGTCTGCTCCATGATGCAAACTGCCTGATCGTGGCTTCCGACCACAACATCAATAAGTTCACCAGTGCAGAGTCCAATACCAATGTTTATAAATGGCACATTAAGGATAAGCTTTCGGATGAGAAGGTGGCAGAGGTTGTCGCCAACAGTATGGCTATGAATGCCTTCATCGTTGATAATTCTACGGATAATGACACGGCCCAGCTCATCACCAAGTACGCCCAGTACAAGGATGCCACGGACAAGGCCCAGGCAGCAGCTGCTAATGCCCAGGAACAGGTGGATAAGTTGGCAGATGCCATCGATGAGGTTGTGGCAAAGAGCCAGCGGAGCAGGAAGACCATTAAGGCTACCACAGCACTTGGAGTCAGCGACGTGGCAGGATACCTCGGAATAGATGTGGATGAGGCTGAGGCAGCAAGGCTCAACGACCTGACAGTGGCAGGGCTTATCTCAGAGCTCAACAAATTAAAGGCTTCGGCAAAAGAGAAGGCAGACCAGGCAAATACTAAGCTGGATAATCTTCAGCAGAAGTACGCGGATGCGGAGACGGATCTTAATCAGGCTATTGCGAGGCTGACACCCGCGACTCCGGCTGTGGAGGAAGATGAAGAAGCCCCCGCGCCTGCTCCAGAACCAGCACAGGCTGAAGGTACGGGTGTGGTTACACCGGAGGAGGAAACACCAGGCGAGACAGGAACTGGCGTTACTACACCGGAAGAGGCACCAGCTACTCCGGCTTCTGGCACGGCAGCAGTGGCAGAGGAAACACCAGGAAGCGCTGAGGTGGAAACACCTACCACACCGATTACTCCTGTTGTGGAGGTAGATGCGCCAAGTACTCCGACAACTCCCGTCGTTGAGGCAGGTGCTGGTTCAGGAAGTGGAACTACTGCGGTGGATGGTACATCCGGACAGAGCTCAGTTATAGAGAATGTAGACACTGGTTCTGGCACTGGCGCGACAGGCAGCACAGGTACAGCAGGGGGAGCAGCTTCCGGCACTTCTGGTTTAGAAACTGTGGACACTTCAACAGCTTCAATACCCACATCTTCGGTTGCAGCTCAGGCAGTAGCAGCAATCCAGGAAGCTGTTACTGAGACAATGCAGGCTGTTACTGCTCAGGCAGCAGGAGAAACTCAGATAGATCAGAGTGCAGGAATTGCTCAGGCGACGCAGGAAGCTAGCTCAGATCGTAGAACATATACAGAAACATCCGTACCAAACAACGCTCAGGCTGCAGTTTATGAGGTTGAGGCAGCAGGAACACAAACTGCTTCAGATATATCAGTTGTTCAGAATATAGCAGAAACAGGAGCAGCTGCAGGACAGAGTGTAATTGATTCAGGAACTGTACAGAATGGTGCTGAAACAGGTGCTAGCCAGAATGGCAACGGTGCAGGTGGCAGTGGAACATCTTCCTACATAAGTGACAGCAACGTTGCTCTAGCCAATACTCCGAATGGAGGAACAACTGATGGGACAAGCAATGCATCTGAAACAACTTTAACAACAACTAGCTCCTCTGGCGCAACTGAAGAAATGCTAGAATCAGAAGACCACCACGGCTCAGTTTCAATTACCGACGAGCAGACAGCTCTTTCCATGTCCGCAGACAGTGAAACAATCCCGGAAAAGAAGAACTTCTGGTGGATAATGCTCATCGCTATCTTTGGCGCTGCCGGTGAGAAGATGTATAAAGAGCATATGGAAAAGAAAAAAGAATCTACAGATGAAGTAAATAAGTAATGTTCATTGCAATTAATCTGTAATAATCTATGTGATATTGTTAATGGAAAAGAAGAAAACCTCGATGTATGCGCATCGAGGTTTTTTGATGATGGCATCCATCTCGGCAAGGGCGCTGTTCTTCTCAGCGTTTGCCTTTCTAAGGGGCTATGATGATTGGGGTTAGCTCTTTTTCTTTTAGATTGCCACCCTTTTCTTCAGCTTCTTTTAATTCATCTGCCATTAATTCTCTTAATGCTTCACACATACTGGAATCTCCTTTCAGTAAATCGTATAATTCCCTGTTGGCCATAGTACTGACCTGCAGTACCGTATCAGCATCATTTCTGTCTGCAGGAGTCTTAAAATCCTTTGCCTCCAAAAGGAATGATCTGACTTCCTCTTCATCAGCATTGAAAGCCATGATCTTAAGGGCTATAAAGCAGGGATCAGATAGTTCCCGAATCACCACAATCTCCAAGGGTATATTACAAGTAATTGCATTGTACTGTTAAATATAGTATGCTTAACAAGTTCTTTTAAATCAATGTGACGCGTATAAGTAAATCTGATTTATACGGACATAGCTTCAGCTATGTGACAAATGAAGAAGCAAAAAAAGTGAGCTGACAAGAGATATAAAAAGATAGATTATTGTGGGAGGTCTTCTTATGAAAGCGGAACGTTTACAATGGATTGATAATATGCGAGGTTTAGCAGTTGTGTTGGTTTTGCTTTCGCACACACCTCAGATTGATTATTTACAGCTTGCGCTCCTTTCTATGTATATGCTTCCAGCATTTTTTTTGATATCTGGGTACTTGACTAAATATGATGGTTCAGATATGTTTGACTATTTTTACAATAGAATTTTAAAACTATTAATTGTAGATTCGGTCTATGCTTTTTTATTACCATTTTTGAGTGTTTCTGAATGCATAAAAGTTGTTCATAATCCTTTATTGATAATAGAAAAAATTATAAATGCTGGACATGATTTGTTTTTAGGCAACAAACCAATGTGGTTTCTTTCTTGCTTGATTGTAGTTAATATCATTTTTGTATTTATTAGAAAAATTTCTAAATCAAATTTAGTTCTTCTGATAATAAGTATAATTATAGCAAGTGTTGGATTTTATATTTCATTTGTTGTTGAAAAAGGAATACATCCCTGGTCCGCTGACACAGCATTGGTTTGCCAATTGTTTTTTACACTAGGGTACATTTTGAGAGATATAGAGCGCCCTGTATGGTATAAAAATGCTTTGGTGAAAGCTTTCATCACAGGAATTATCTATGTGGCTGCTATAGTGATTAGTGGATACATATTTAATCCAGCAATGGTTTATATAAATGTTGCTGGAAATAATTGGGGGATATTATGGCTTACAATTCCACTAATCCTATTGGCAATGTATTCGGGATTATGTTCGTCTAGACTCTTTACAAGACTAAAATTAATTCCTTTCTTTGGAAGAAACTCCTTGCTGTATTTTGCAATAGGTAATCATGGAACGTCTGTTATGAATAAATTGTTTGGAATTATATATAATAAAACAGGATTCGCTATTCTTTCAAATAGAACTATAATAAATCCGATTATCGCATTGCTGGGGGCTGTTATTATGATACCGATAATTTGGCTTGTTAATAAATATATGCCATTTTTTAATGCAAGATTTAAAATGCCGAAAATAAGAATTCTCAGTAAAGGTTAACAAAATAGAAATAATCGGACTTTATGAGTTTTGTGGATAATCAAAGTTTTTGAGGGTCAATCATTTTGAGGGGCTAGTTTGAGGGTCTACCGTGATAATAAACAAAACCAGGGTTAATCAGTTATTGAAACTGACTAATTCTGGTTTTTTACGGATAATCAAACTTTTTGAGGGTTTGATTATCCGGTTTTTGTTGGGTAATCGATTTTAATGAGGGGCTACCTTCGTGAGGGTCCTTCTTGAGGGTTGCCCCTCACGAATGCCCCTCACGAACAACCCTCACGAATAACCCTCACGAACTCCACTAAAAAAAGAGCCAGCCCCTCAGGACTGACCCTCATAAACTTTGGGAAACCCTCACGAATATCGATTACCCGAAAAAATATCGTATTCTACCTGCCCCCTGATAGTTTTGCGGCAACTCTGGGGAAAAAATGCATCATCAACTTACATATTATTTCTATTACTATCAATGTGAAGATAATAGTACAAACAAAATTAATCAAAGCAAATATTTCATTTTTAGGAAGCAAAATATAGAGTACTTTTGTAATCACCGCACTGACATTTTCATGCAACGCAAATACCCAAAATGAACGTGACATATAATCTCGCACAGGTATTTTTTTAAAAAATAAATCTGATCCTATCCATACTCCAAAACTAAATAATGTAAGCACAATCACTTTTACTGATAATAAATTTGGTAGCATTTCATAGAATACAAGAATAAAATATCCCCATGACAATATAACCGCTACAATGGAAACTATCGTTTCATTCATTTTATGTTCTTGTGAAAACCAACTAAAATAATGCTTACCAATTACAGCACCTATCAAGTAGTAGACAATGCAATCCTGAGTTAAAAAGAAAGGACATGGTAATCCAATACCAAATTGCGCAAGGATTGTCAGAATAACAATAACTCCAAATCCAATCCACTTATTGCGTATGATCAACGAAATGAGTGGGGCACATAAGCTAAAGATAATGAGCGCAAAAACAAACCAAAAAGGGCCGTTATGCTGATAATGAAAGATAGAAACAAAAAAAGACCAGGGAGAAAAAATAAATGGTTTTCGTCTTATAAAATACTTGGAAAACCACATTGTAGCTACTATATCAAAAAGCATATTAATTGTATTCCATGCAATAAAGGGAATGCCCAGAGAAAGAATCCTTCTTTTTATTTTTTCGGCATACTTCGCATTATTATAATCTCTAAAAAAAGTTGCTCCAGATATTATAAAAAATAAAGGAACAGCAACAGGGGTAATGATATCCTGAAAGAAAACAGAAATAAACCTTATCACAGATGAATCCACAGTATAATTTGCAAATGTTGAGCAATGAATGAGAAATACCAATATCGAAAGTCCATACGAAATCTTGGTTTTCTTTTCAAAAAACAGATTTTTTGCATTATTCTCTTTTTCAGTGCTACTCGATGAGTCTAAAGAGATTATTCTTGATCCATTCATTTCTTTACATACTCCCTTAAAACTTTACGTAAAGTGTACTTTCCGATTATTATCTGTTTCAATTGGATATAGTAGCATAAAATATTACTCAAAAACTGCCAAAAAGTCAAGTTTATTAGTGCTTACTTTGGCATTCTTCAGGATTGGTTGGGAAGAAATTCATTGTGGTCAAGACCAAGAAAAATCCGCGGCATCGCCGCGGACTTTGTTTAGAATAAGATGGGATTATAATTTCTGCTTGCAATTATTTAAATAATGCCAAAAGGTTTCTTGTCCCTCTATGTAATCAGGATGTTTTTCTTTATAAGACAGTTTTGAAATAATGGTATTCTGTTTTATTTTATCAAGTTTTTCTTTGGTGTATGGCTTATCTAAATTTGCAGTCAAATTCCATACTCCAAAATCTTCTATTGGTAAATCATCTATTGTTTTTTTTGCATAAGGAAGATTTTGGTACATTACATTCATAAAACAATCTATCAAAAGATATGTAATCAGCTGATTATGAACTGACCAATATTCGAAATAAGCATTCCTCATATTTGTCATAAAAATATTAGATTTTCCACTTATTTGAAAGAATCCTGTCCAAGGCCATGCTTTAAATGCCCCATGAAGAGTATAATAACTTTTTTCATAAATATAATCTGGAAATGGATTGAGCATATAGCATGTCGAATCAATCCAAACACCACCATTTTGCGCCAAAAGGCTTGCTCTCAAAATATCAGAAAAATGAGTTTTGCTAATAAGTCCACTATTTAACTTGTTTATAATAAATTCCGGAATCGAAACATATTCTGCAAAATTTTTTTCAGTAACCACAATAACAGGATGTTCACCGGCATTTCTACAAATAGAATTAATACAACTCTTTACAATAGAGGGTGCATTGTCATATCCTTGCCACCAGCACACCCAAATAGGACAATCCTTTTCTATTAATTCATTTGTGAAGCCTTCTGTTTTAATTATTTGCTTATAGTTTTTCGCGAGATAATTTGTAATTACTTTGTGCTTAAAGTCATCGTATTTCGAAATAACTGCATTTGGGGCTTTGACTATACGCAAAAGTCTGGAAAATGAGGTGCACAACACAAGTGGTAACCCAAATTCTTTGACCATCTCTGTCAAAACAAATTTATTAGGATTAAATTCCATTCTTAAATGCTCCTTTTGCAAGTGATATTGTCTAATGTTTATTTGGCTGACAAATAATTGTTCATTATACAGTGCTGATTCAGCAGGCCAAAAAACATCTTTTTATTTTACAGTAAAAGTATTGTAATGACAATTGGTAGTAAAGGAAAATAGTTATTTTGTAATACAATATTTTTAAGATCTGATCATCACAAATTTTGAATGCTAAAAGTCACTAAAAATGTTGGTTAAAATTATTAAATTTTTATAAATAGAATATTTCATTTAAACCCGAAATATGCTATAATTTCTCGAATGTTTGGGGTTGGGGAGCATTTAGGGTTATGAGAATATGACGTGTGTGGAGACTTAAGTTATGAATCGCTCAAATTCAGGAGCTTCTTTTGATGTTATTCATATCATTATGGACGTTTGTGTCCATATTATTTCTTTTATCATTGCCTATTTTGCATGGGGGCAGGATATATACACTAAATTGCAATGGAGAACATTTCTTACAGTCTACATTGTATCTATTTTTATTTTTCTATTAATCAACAGAACTCTGTATATTTACAATTCAACAATTTTCTTTTATATCGACAGAATCATCAGAAGAGAGACATTTTCCTATTCTGTATCGATAATCTGTGCAGCCATGATATTCATGAACGCTACAGATCTGTATTTTCAACGTAATTTTATCTGCGGACTTGCAATAGTTACATATTCACTGATCATTCTTGAGATAGTGTTTTTTGAGAGAATTCTGGACAAGATCATTATGCGCAGGAAAAATATTCCAAGGATTTTGTACGTTGGATCCAAGGATTCCTATAACAAGTTCAGATATTTCCTGGAAAAGACATCCATAATCGTCAATGAGATAGGCTATATCAGCTGGGATGGCGATGATGATTCTATAGAGTATATTGGAAAGCTCTCGGATCTTGAATCGATCATAAGAAAATACAGCATCGATCAGGTATATTTCCTTCAGAAGCGTGAAAAGGATATTAAAGAGGTTCAGCAGTATATAGACCTTTGCATAGAGATGGGTATTACCTGCCGCATCGTTCTGGATATATACAGGCGAAGGAAGGCTTTTTCCTACGTTTCTAGTATTGGTACTTATCCGATCTATACTTTCCATACTGTCACCATGAACACTTATGAGATGGTATTAAAAAGAATTTTTGACTTCTTCTTTGCGTTGCTAGCCATTATTATCACATCCCCTGTTATGATCATAACAGCAATTGCCATAAAATTGGATTCCAGAGGACCTGTGATATTCAAGCAGATAAGAGTTGGTAAAAACGGAAGGCACTTCAGAATTTGGAAATTCAGAAGTATGCACCAGAATGCCGAGGAACAAAAGGCAGATCTTATGCAGCTAAATGAAGTTGAAGATGGCATGATGTTTAAGATCAAGGATGATCCAAGGATCACCAGGGTTGGTAAGTTCATCAGAAAGACCAGTATAGATGAACTTCCTCAGTTCTTTAACGTCCTTTCAGGTTCCATGAGCGTAGTGGGCACAAGGCCACCAACAATAGATGAAGTTGAAAAATACTCTACTAAACAGTGGAGAAGGATCAGTATTAAGCCTGGTATTACAGGAATGTGGCAGACTCATGGCAGAAGTTCCATTAAGGATTTTGACGAAGTGGTGGAGCTTGATACCAAATACATTGATGAGTGGAGCATATGGCTTGATATTAAGATCATATTAAAGACAATTGTCGTGTTTTTTGGACGTAATAACGCATATTAAACCTATTTAAGGACTACTAGTTATGAAAATTGCGATGATAGGGCACAAGAGGATTCCATCCAGGGAAGGCGGAATTGAAGTGGTCGTAGAAGAGCTTTCGACCCGCCTTGTCCAGATGGGGCATTCTGTTACCGTATACAACAGAAAAGGTAAACATGTATCGGATAAGAATGCAGATCTCGAAGCCCAGAAACTAAAATCTTATAAAGGTATAAGAATAGTACACGTTCCAACACCGGCCAATAAGGCGATGAACGCAATAGTTTATTCTTTTTTGGCTACACTTATGGCGCTTGCAGGTAATTATGATGTTATCCATTACCATGCAGAAGGCCCGTGTATGATGCTTGTGATTCCACATTTCTTTGGAATCAGGACTATAGCAACAATACATGGCCTTGACTGGCAGAGATCCAAATGGGGAGGTTTTGCAACAAGGGTACTGAAGTTTGGTGAGAAGATTGCTGCGAAATATGCCGATGAGGTCATAGTTCTTTCTGCTAATGTGCAGCAGTATTTCAAGGATACATATAATAGGGAGACTATATACATTCCAAATGGTGTCAATAAAACCGAATTTAGGGAGCCTGAAATAATTGCTAATAAATTCGGACTTGAAAAAGGAAAGTATGTGCTGTATCTTGGTAGATTGGTGCCTGAAAAAGGTGTCACATATCTTCTTGAAGCTTTCTCGAAGGTTGATACTGATCTGAAGCTGGTTATAGCCGGAGGGGCAAGTCATTCGGATGACTATGTACAGCAGGTTAAAGAGCTTGGTAAAAATGATAAAAGAGTTGTATTTACTGGTTTTGTTCAGGGTAATCTTTTATCTGAGCTTTTTAGCAATGCATATATGTATATCCTTCCAAGTGACATTGAGGGAATGCCCATAAGCCTTCTTGAAGCAATGAGCTACGGCCTTAAGTGTCTTGCCAGTGATATTCCGGAAAACACTGAGACCTGCAAGGAATACGCCATGTACTTTAAAAAGTCAGATGTTGAGGATCTGACTATGAAGCTTACAGAAGCAATAACTAAACCTGAAGTGTTCCATAGCAAGGATGAGATCATGGAATACTGCTACAAGAGATTTGACTGGAACAAGGTAACAGGATCAAGTGCAAGGCTATACATTGATGCAATTCTTAATGTAGAGAGGATAGATAACGTATAAAAAAGAAATGTTGGGAAAGCTATGTTGAGTGACTTTTGGCGGGAGTTTTTATTAGCTTTAAAACTGGAAACCCAGGGGATAAGAATATTTGATAATCTTTTTCTGCTGCTAATACAAGCAATTGTGATCATGGGAGTGGGGAGAGTATTTAAGAAAAAAGGTTGGATATCTTTTAAGAAGTTAGTATATCTTTTTTGGGTACTTGTATATACAGAAATACTGCTGTCTATCACAATATTCAGACGTATGCCCGGATCGAGAGAAGGAATTGTTCATCTTGGAATATACCTTGGATTTGGCTTTTTGTCAGGACAACCTTCCTCCTGGGTAAGTGCACTAAGCGTAATGAACATTTTTTTATTCATTCCGCTTGGGATATTGGCGTATCCAATATTCAGACACAGAAACAGGATAACTGGTATTGGAGCTACAACGCTTATAAGCTTTTTTACCAGCCTTATGATTGAGAGCACGCAGTATGTTACCGGAAGGGGAATGTTTGAGATCAGTGATCTTGTTACTAATACTGTTGGCGGACTAATTGGCGCTGTTATTGCTGATTTATTGTACCATGTGATTCAAAAAGTTTTAGATGATTATCAAAAGTACAAAAGTTCTATGAGGGAAGTAATATGAAAGTTTTAATGGTTAACAAGTTTCTGCATCCCGTAGGTGGTGCGGAAACATATATTTTTAAGCTTGGAGAGGCTCTTACTCAAAAAGGACATATAGTCCAGTATTTTGGGATGGAGCATGAGGGAAGATGCGTTGGAAACAGTGCTAATTCCTATACAAGTGAGATGGACTTCCACAACGGAGGTAAGCTGGCCAAGCTCACATATCCTTTCAGAATCATTTATTCATCAGAGGCTAAGAGGAAGATTAGACGGGTTCTTGATGATTTTGGGCCTGACGTTGTGCATCTTAATAACTTCAATTATCAACTGACGCCTTCCATAATCCTTGAGATTGTTAAGTGGAGAAAAGAAGCAGGAAAAAAGTGCAAGATTGTTTATACTGCCCATGACTACCAGCTGATATGTCCAAACCATATGTGCAACAACCCTAATACTCACAAGAATTGTGAAAAGTGCCTTAATGGCAGTTATTTCAACTGCATAAAAGGCAAGTGTATTCATGGAAGTACAGCAAGAAGTCTCATGGGAGCTTTTGAGGCTGGCTATTGGAGGTTAAGGGGCACATACAAATATATAGATACCTTTATCTGTTGCAGCCAGTTTATGAAGACCAAGCTGGACAGCAATCCTCTTTTTGCAAAAAAGACTGTGGCTATTCATAACTTTATAAATGAAATTCCCTGGGTGGAGACTCAGAAAGAGGATTACATATTGTATTTTGGAAGGTTCTCTGAAGAGAAGGGAATTGGTACTCTGATGGAAGCAGCCAGAAGAATGCCTGAGGTAAATTTCGTGTTTGCTGGTAAGGGTCCCATGGAGGATGAGATACCAAGCGTTGACAACATAAGTAATGTTGGCTTTAAGAGCGGATATGAGCTTGCAGATCTTATCAGAAAGGCAAGAGCCTCTGTATACCCTTCGGAATGGTACGAGAATTGTCCATTCTCAGTAATAGAGTCACAGCTCTACGGAACACCGGTTATTGGTGCAAATGTAGGAGGAATACCTGAACTTATTCAGGTGGGCAAGACCGGACTATTATATAACAGCGGAGATGTGGATGCTCTTTGTGACAAAATCCACATGATATGGCAGGATGATAATCTGGTAAAACAAATGCATGAAGCCTGCAAGAGTTTAAGCTTTGATACCATAAATGAATATGTGGACAAGCTTATAAAGATATATGAAGGCTGAATTATTAGGGGAATTATTTAATAATTGATAGAGGAGAGAAAAAGGTTGGCAGAGAAGAAATTAAACGGAACAGTAATAGTAACTTACAGATGTAATGCTCGTTGTTCAATGTGTAACAGGTACAAGGCACCAAGTAAGCCTGAGGAAGAGATCACGATAGAGACGATCAAAAAGCTTCCTAAGATGTACTTTACAAACATCACAGGTGGTGAGCCCTTTATCAGAACAGATATCAAGGATATTGTTCGTGAGCTATACAAGAAGTCAGATCGTATCGTTATCTCAACAAACGGTTTCTTCACAGACAGGATTGTAGATCTGTGTAAGGAATTTCCTCAGATTGGAATTCGAATTTCTATCGAGGGCCTTGAGGATACCAATAATGAGATCAGAGGTCTTGAGAATGGCTACCAGAGAGGATATCAGACACTAAAGACCCTGCGTGAGATGGGGATGAAAGATGTTGGATTTGGAATGACTGTTCAGGATAAGAATGCACCTGACCTTGTTCCTCTTTATGAGCTTTCAGACAAGATGGGAATGGAGTTTGCCACAGCATCTCTCCACAACAGCTTCTATTTTGTTGAGGCCAAGAATATCATCAAGGACCGTCCAATGGTTGCCAAGAACTTTGAGAACCTTGTAAATGAGCTCCTTGCCAGCAAGAGCCCAAAGAAGTGGTTCAGAGCATACTTCAACCACGGTCTTATCAACTACATTTATGGACAAAAGAGACTTCTTCCTTGTGATATGTCTTTTGACACTTTCTTCATTGATCCATACGGAGATGTTATGCCATGTAATGGAACTAAGGACAAGGAGGTTATGGGTAACCTCAATAACCAGACATGGGATGAGCTTTGGAACTCTCCTGAGGCAGAGGCTGTTCGTAAGAAGGTTCGCTGCTGCGACAGAGACTGTTGGATGATTGGTTCAGTATCCCCAGCTATGCACAAGTACATCTGGGTTCCAATGTGGTGGGTAATCCGTCACAAGGCTAAGTTCTGGACAAAGAAAAAGTACAGCATGTATGAGAACAAGATTGTTCGTGATCTTAGAGACGGCAAGGTGACCAAGGAAGAACTTGATAAGTGCAGCACTTGTGACATGTGCGCAGTAGTAAATAACGGTCTTTCAGAAGCTTCAAAAGAACAGCTCAAGAACAGAACCGGTGAAGAAATCGTTGATGCAGATATCGCAGCACAGATGAACAAATAATATATGATTGATATTTGGGCAGGTCTTAGGACCTGCCTTTTTCAGAGATTTTTGTGGCGGCACACAGTCGTTCGTGATTTGCAAGAGTAAGTTATCTCCAACTAATGCTTGTTATAACGTATTTTTTTAGATTTATACAAAAAATCTTATTTTCTAATCCCATTTTATTTGTTTAATTTCGAGGATGACTTTACTAAAATAGAAGCAGGAGACATGACAGTAACGAATTCCTTCAGAAAGAGGTTTTCTGAGCTTTACGACAAACTCAAGGAAAGACTCATTGATGGCAGAATCAGTGCAATCACGCACCACTCCATTATCATGCTTACCAAAAAAGTAATCACTGCCCTTGCACAGAGCAAGGCTGTTGTTAAAGAGGAGGCGACTAAGATTATGGGCGGACAGGTTCTTGACTATGAAACAAAGGATATATTGAACGAGGGAATTAAGCAAGGCCGTTCTATAGGTGTAGAAGACACAAACAAGCTATACGCCTGGCTTCTTGATAAAGGAAGAAATGATGATATAACTAAAGCTATCCATAACCCACAGTTCCTTGAACAACTGTTTATAGAATACAATTCAAATAGGTCTTCAGAAGCCTAATGTTCCCAGATTTTGGGTATATTGAGTAAATATGTCCTATATTTTTGAAGAAAATGCTGTAAAAATCTACCATATGATTATTGCGCTAAACGCTGATATATTATATACTTTTGCGGAATGATTTGTGGGTCATTTTAGATGAATTTTGCTACTTTGATTTTTCCAAATCAAAGTAGCTGTTTTTATGTATATTTAAGAGATATTTAATGGGAGAAATTTATGAAAGCTAGAGTTATTGCATATTATTTGCCACAGTATCATCCGGTTCCGGCAAATGATGAGTTTTGGGGAAAAGGGTTTACGGAGTGGACCAACGTTGCCAAAGCAAAGCCACTTTTTAGAGGGCATCTTCAGCCCAGGATACCAGCTGATCTTGGGTTTTATGACTTGAGACTTCCGGAAGTAAGAAAAGAACAGGCTGAACTTGCTAAAGAAGCTGGTATTGAGGGGTTTTGTTATTGGCACTATTATTTTGGTAATGGTAAGCAGGTTCTGGAAATGCCATTCAATGAAGTATTAAAGAGTGGAGAGCCTGATTTCCCATTTTGCCTGGGGTGGGCAAACCACGACTGGACTACCAAGACCTGGGAAAAAGGAAAATCATTGGCTAAGACCAATACGATTTTTAAGCAGGAATATCCGGGAAAAGAGGATTATGTAAATCATTTTAACAGCCTTTTACCTGCTTTCAGAGATCACAGATATATAACTGTTGATGGTAAACTCCTTTTTGCTATATTTGATGCAAAATCATTTGATGGGATTAAAGAGTTTATAAGCCTATGGAATGAACTGGCTATAAAGAATGGGTTTAAAGGATTTCATTTTGTTGCATTAGCTGCTTCTTTAGAGGATTTGCATGTTAAGACCTTGAAAAAACCTGAGGAAATAATCAGAAAGAATTTTGAATGGTACTTTGATAATGGATTTGATGCTGTTAATTCCATCAATTTGAAATACGCTGAATTATTTACAGGTGGTCCAATACATAAAGCTTTTTATGGAACTGTTAGAAAAGCAAAATTATTGTCTGCTGTGGAAAAGTATAACTATAAAAAAATCATGAACAAATACTTCACTGAAGTGGATAAAGATGAGAGAGTATATCCGCAGCTTTTGGCAGGTTGGGACAGATCTCCAAGATCAGGGAGAAAAGCTATTATTTATTATAATAGTACACCTGAAAACTTTGAAGAAGCAGCACGAAAAGCTGTTGAGACTGTTAAGAATAAATCAGATGAGCATAGGATCATTTTCCTGAACTCTTGGAATGAGTGGGGAGAAGGAGCATATATGGAACCTGATCAGGAATATGGAAAGGGCAAGATAGAAGCATTAAGAAGAGTGCTAGAAGACTAAGCTATAGTAATAGAAAGAGTTAGAGTAAGAGGAGAATAATTGTGAAGATAATAGCATTTTATTTACCACAATTTCATGATATTCCTGAAAATGATAAATGGTGGGGAAAGGGATTTACTGAGTGGACAAATGTAAGGAAAGCAAAACCCTGGTTTGAAGGCCATGCTCAGCCTCGAATTCCTTTAAATGATAATTATTATAATCTGCTAGAAGATGATGTAAAAGTATGGCAGGCAGAGCTTGCTAAAAAGTATGGCATTTATGGTTTTTGTTATTATCACTATTGGTTTAATGGCAAACTTCTTTTGGAAAAACCAATGGAACAGATGCTGGCTAATAAAAAGATTGATCTCCCATTTTGCATATCCTGGGCGAATGAACCTTGGACAAGAGCATGGGTTGGAGAAAAAGAAGTAATAATGCCTCAGTTTTATGGTGATATTACAGAATGGAAGGCTCATTTTGAATATCTTTTACCATTTTTCAAGGATGAAAGATACATAAAAATTGATGGTAAACCCTTTTTTGTAATATACAGAGCAGAAGCAGTTACCAATTTGAATGATATGTTAGATACCTGGGATAAAATGGCTAAAGAGAATGGTTTCCCGGGTATGTCCTTTGCATATCAGGATGTTACATTTGATCTTATTCAAGGGCGTGATGACAGCAGATTTGATTTCAATATAGAATTCCAGCCTTCTTATTGCAGAATAGATAAGAGTATTGGCTCAGGAATAAAATCTACCCATTTATGGAAAAGATTAAGGACAATGAAGAGAAAGCTTGTTGTTCTTAGAGAGCGGATTACGGGAGTGGATGCTGCTCGAGCTGATGAGAAACAAAAAACAGCTGTAACAAAGGAAGATTTTACTGAAATATGGTCATACATCCTGAATAGAAAACCTGCTTCAGAAAAGAACATACCGGGAGCTTTTGTTGGCTGGGATAATACTCCCAGAAAAGGCATAAATGGAATTGCTTCTGTAGGTGATACACCTGAAAATATTAAAGAACTGTTCAAAAAGCAGATAGTCAATGCCAGAGATAATTATCATAAAGATATGATATTTGTTCATGCCTGGAATGAATGGGCGGAAGGCGGATATTTAGAGCCTGATACCAGATTTGGCTACGGCAAACTGGAAGCCATAAAAGAAGCTTTGGAAGAGACTGATGAGTTTCCATGGTGATTATTTGAAATGGTGAAAGATGAGTAGGATACTTCCTGGTTATAAAAAAGTTGTGATTACAATTTCATATGGAAATTATGTAATTGGTAAAGGCGGTACAGATAAGGTTATTAAGGCTCATCAGGAGATCTTTAATGACAACCAAATATCTGTTCTTCACTTATACGGTGAAAAAACAATTGGAGAAAAGATCAAAATTGGCAGAAACGATATCTGGAGAGTTTTGACAGATGGAGAAGATTGCGGATTCTTTTCAACAAACGGAGTAATTGAATCAGTTTCTCATCTGCAAAACGAAGGATATTGTTTTTCCAATGTTTTTATTCACCATTTGAATAACATTTGTATAGATCAGCTTAGCAGATTTTTGGATAAACTTAACTGTAAGATTGTTTTCTATCTGCATGATTATTTCACAATATGTCCTGCAACAGGCTTGATTACAGACCAAGGCGAGTTTTGTGGATGCGAAAAGCCTAGTAATACTAAATGCAAGGATTGCAGCGCTTTTAATATAGATACTCTTTCTCGAATAAAAGAAATTGAGCAGATGTTTGAATTATTTAAAGAGAGAATATCTTTTGTTGCTCCGTCTGAAGTGGCTAAGGATGTTTGGAGCATGGTTTATCCTGAGTACGCGGAAAAAGTCATGGTAATATACCACCAAAAAATGGTGGGAGAATATCAGCGCAATAAAGAAGCCAAGGATGATAAACAACCCTTGAATGTAGCTTTTGTTGGTTATCAACGCCCGCTAAAAGGATGGGATATCTGGTATGACGCGGTAACCAGGATTCATAAGAATGTAAATTATAAATTTTATCAATTTGGCTCGGTTTCAACTCATTTGGATTATATCGAAGAAGTAGAGGTGGATTTCGGTAAAGACTTAAATTCGATGATAAACGGGCTAAGGGAAAATAAAATTGATGTTGCTGTGTTATGGTCGTTATGGCCTGAAACTTATAGTTATACATTTTATGAAGCTATGGCAGCTAATGCTTTTGTTTTGACAAATTGCAAAAGCGGTAATATTGCATATCAAGTAAAGAAATTTGGCAATGGAGTTGTAGCTGATAGTATATTTGATCTGGAAAGAATATTATCAGATGAGCAAGGATTAAGGGAAAAGGTAACTCAATTTAAAATACAGAAAAATAATGGACCATTGGAACTAAAGGAGAATGATGAGCTGATTTCTCTGGTAGATTTTGATTTTGGGATATCCTGCAAAAGAGTTCACATGGAATTGTTTGAAAAAGTTAGTTTAATCTATTACAATCTGTTGTTGAGGTTGTATAAACTGGTCAAGACGTGAGATACGCATATGTATATTAAAATAGATAAGAATAAGATACTTGAATTTTTTGTTGTGTTTGTTTTCATATGGTACGGTTTTACTATAGGGTGGGAAGGGAAAATTTCACCCGGAGTGGAGAACACCTTAAATAGGCTGATGTATGTCGCTTCCATATTAGCACTGATTATGATTGGGAAGTCAAAATTTAGCTTTAGAAGTATGATATTACCTATTGCTATGATGCTTGTTGTGATTTTTTTTGATAATGCAGATTTAGCCAATGGATATTCCATACGTGTGTGGAGTACTTGTGCATGCTTATTATTTTATTGTTTTGGAAATACTACGAATGTATGGCATAGTAATTTTATGAAGTTATTAGTTGTAGCAGGAGTTTTTTATTCCTTTACAACACTTCTTGCAATGCTTATTCCTGCTTTTTTTTATAATGTCTGTGTTCCTTTTTTTAGAGATTATGGTTATTCTGATGGTATGATTTCGTTGTATCAAAGTGGGTATATTACAGGATTTTCACCACATTATAGTACAACGGCCATATATCTGGCGGTGACTTTTGGTGCTTATATTTCTTATTCGTTTGTTTCCAATTTTACAAATAAAAGAGCTAATATTTTAGCTATAGTTACTTTTGCATGTATACTTTTTACAGGTAAGCGTGCGCATAGTATCTTCCTTTTGGCGACTCTTATGATATTATATCTTTCTATACATTGCGATGAGCCTGTAAAAAGATGGGGGAAAATACTAATAATAATAATAATTGCATTAGTCCTATTTACAATTGCAGCGCAACTTGTCCCTCAGCTATATAACGTTGTTAATAGATTCATTGAAACAAAGGAGGCTGGAGATATAGAGTTGGGGCGAGGGAAAACTCGAGCTTTGGCATTAGAATTATGGCTTGAAAAACCTATTTTGGGGATAGGATGGAACAAGTTCATGTTCATATATGAAGAAATGACAGGTATTTTTCTTAATGTTCATTGTGTATATGTTCAATTGCTATGTGAAACTGGTATTGTAGGAACAATTATTTTTATAACTTTTTTTGTTAGTTCACTTGTTAAAGCTATTACTTTATTGAGAAGAATGACATTGGATAAAGAAAATGATTCCGGTAAACATCTGGTTATTATTTATTCTGTTTTTATTCAAGTGTTCTTCTTGTTGTACTGTTTTACTGGAAATCCGTTATATGATAACCCTACCCTTTTTACCTATTTGATCGGGTGTGCTATGAGTGAATATTATTGGATAAATAGAGAGGGTGGAATAAATTGAAAAGAGTAGGAATATTAACTTTTTATTTTGCGTATAACTATGGAGCGATGCTACAGGCATATGCATTAAAAGAGTATCTTTCGTCAAAATATGACGTTGAAATAATTAATTATCAGCCTGAGAAAACTAAAAATGTATATGCGGTCAGTCCATTTATTTATGGAATGCGTCCCAGGATGATTATTCACAGGATGGTAGAGTTGCCTAAAAAAATAAAACAGGCCAAAGTCTTTGAAGATTTCAAAAAAAAGTACCTTGAAGTTGAAAAGCTACCTTATTATTCGTTGGATGCCCTAAAAAATGATCTTGGGCATCACGATATTATTATTTTTGGCAGTGACCAAATTTGGAATCTTGATATTACAGGTGATACAGCAGAATATTATGGCGGATTGTGCAATAGAAAAAAATGCAATGTGGTATATGCCGGAAGTTTTGGGCATGACAAACTGACGCCTAAGGAACAAGAGTGCCTCAAGTTTTTTGCTAATTTTGACAGGGTATCAGTAAGGGAAGATTATGCGAAGGAAATTCTTGAGGAAAAAGGGATAGATGCTGCTCATGTTTGCGACCCCGTTTTTTTACTCGCTAGAGAAAAATGGAGTCAGATTGCAAGAAAACCTTCCGGGGTAAAAGAAGATAAGTACATTGTATATTACACATTAAAAGATGACGTAGAGCTTAGCGCTTTAGCAAGAGAAATGGCACATAATCAAACTTTAAAACTTATTTCTATTCATCCAAATGCTAATAAAATGAACGTGGGAAAACAATTGTTTGGGATTGGGCCGCAGGAGTTCTTGTGGCTGATAGAGAATGCAGAATATGTATGTACTAATTCATTTCATGCGTCAGCTTTTTCGTTGATATTTGGAAAAAAATTAATTCATACACAACTGGAAAAAGGAAAAGGGAGAGTACAGTCTTTGTTAGATACTGTTTCGGCAAGGAAAATGGCAGATGAAAAAGGGGTAGTTTGTTTTGATCTGTCGTCACTTAATGATAGTAGGCTGATAGAGTATATTGATAAATCAAAGAAATTTTTGGAAAAGATAGATGAAAAAAAAGAAGACAATTAAAAATATAATATTAGGATTTGGAACACAAGTAATAATTTTAGCTTTAGGCCTGCTTATACCAAGGTTGGTAATGCTTAATTATGGGTCTGATACTAATGGTTTTACTGCCACGGTTCATCAGATTTTTACTTATATGGCCCTGTTGGAAGCGGGAATAGGTCAGTCGACGTTGAATTCCCTATATGAGCCGGTATCAAAAAATGATCATGTATCTATATCCCAGAGAATGGCTGCATCCAGAGCTTACTATAGGAAGGTTACAAGATGGTATGCATTACTGGTTGTTGCTTTGGCTTTTGTCCTTCCCTTTATACTTAACACGGATATTAACAAGGCAGTTGCCGGTGGGGTTGTCTTTTTTGAGGGAATGAGTTCAGTTATTGAATTTTATTATATTGCTTGCTGGAAGCAACTTCTTGCTGCAGACGGAAGAAATTATGTTGTGCAAACGATTACAATGGTTAATTCTGTTTTTGGATATGCGGTTAAAATTTTGTTGGTATATATGCATGTGAATATTGCAGTTATTCAATTTGCTTTTATGGTTCTTTCTTTGATGCTGCTTGTGATATACAAAATATATACTAAGCGGCATTATTCCTGGGTTGATTTTAGAGAAAAACCTGATCCGCTTGCTTTAAAGGATAGAAAATCATTCATGATTTCACAGATAGCAACTACTATTTTTTCCAGCACAGATATGATTGTAATATCTATAATTGGTTCAACAGCCCTTGCTAGTGTATATTCAATATATGGGTTGGTGTTTAATAACCTGATAAATGTATTGAATGCAGTATATTTTGGAACAGTGTTCCTTTTAGGGCAGATGTGGCAGAAAGATCAAAAGGAATATGTTTATCTTCATGATGTTTTTGACGTGGGAGCACATTGGCTCATCACCTCCACTATGTCCGTGGCATATATTATGATACTTCCTTTCGTATCTTTATATACAAAAGGAGTCAAAGATATTCAGTATATTTACACAAGCTTGCCAGTTCTGTTTTGTTTTGTTCAGATTTTTTCATGGAATAGGTATGTTAATGGAAATTTGACTTCAATAGGAGGATATGCAAAACCAGTCAGTAGAGTTTCGGCTTTGGAAGCTTTTTTGAATGTGACACTTTCAATTATACTGGGGTATAAATTTGGAATTGTTGGAGTCTTGTTTGCAACTATGATAGCATTGCCTGTAAAGGTGATTTATTGTATTTATCTTGCAAATAAAGTGATATTAAAGCGATCTGTCTGGATGTCAGTAAAAATAATAATATCAAATTATATACTGTTTGGAATGTGTGTGCTATATGTACATTACAGACCTTTAAGTGTAGATTCCTTTAAATCATTTGTATTATCGGGGATTCTCTCATGCCTGGTAATATATCCGCTTTTTGCGGTGGTAAACATTATGCTTTCGCCTAACTTGGTGAAGCATTATTACCCAAGGTTTGTCCAGAGAATTAAGCAAAGATAAAAAAGTTGTTTAGATAGCTTTAATGACTATCTAAACAACTTTTTTGCTTGTTAATAATATTTGCTCACAACGCATTCGCGAGATATTTGATCCAATGTAGTGTTAACCTCAACAATGTTTGAGGCGTCAAATACACAATTAACATTATCGGAACCAAACAGATTGACAATATTTTTTATTGTATAGTTCTTTCGAAGTGATTTAAAAGTATTCCCTTTCAGGTTTAATGTCCAGGCAGCTTCTTTGTTAAAAGGGACGCTGATAAATGCGTTTATATCGCCATCGCCGGCAACACGGGATTTGATATCAATATTATTGTTAATAAAAGTACAATTCTGAATGGAAATATCAGTTAATTCATTTGGCGTAACTTGAGAAAATACAAGATGTTTTTTTGTACTTATATCAGATTGAAATTGGCAATTATTTATGGAAACAACTTCAAATTTTCCACAAAGTATAGAGGCAAGAACGTCACACTGATGAACAGAGCTTTTAAAGTCACAATTGGTAATTTCAATATGTTTAAAAAGACCTCCCCAAAACGCTATGGCTTCATCTGAGTTAGTTGTTGTAAAACTACAATTATTTATTGTGATATCGTTTGCTGTTTCATAATCTTTATTCATAAACCAGAAACATCCACCGATACGATGCGAAGCGGTATGTTCTGTAGATGCCAGATTATAAAATTTAGAATTGGAGATATGGACATTACTTGTGCCTACATCACAAAACCATAAATTAGTAACTCTGGCAAAACATCCATTATTTAGCGCTGGCCTGACTGTAAAAGTACAATTTGTGATGTTGCAGTTATTACAACCGGCAACTGCTAAAACTATCGTTGCAGTCGGATTTACAGGACAATCTGAGTGGGTTTCGTACAGAAAATTTATTTTTTTTATGTTCAGATCAAAGGGAATATCACCCCATTCTCTTGAATCAGCTCGTATGATACGATATGTTCTTTCAGAAAAAGAAGGATCTACCATCCAAGTAGTGGAAGATGAACCAGTGTATGTAAAACCACCTAGCTTTAAGCTTCTTGTAAACACATAAGTGCCATTATTGAACTTGAATTCATCAACATCACTTTTTAAACATTCCTCTATATCTTGTAATAAAGGATACATATCATTGTTGGGAAAGATACCGGCTGAAGCAGCATTGATGGAGCGATTATTGATGATAATATTTGCGTAGAGACCATTGTTTAGAGGAATAGACAAGTTCTCGTGGACATATTTAGGTGATTCCTCTATACTGTAGGTTGCTCCTCCTAAATCCCCAGAAGAAATAAAACCATTTGTTTTAACTATTTGTCCAACTTTTACTTTTCCGTTTTTTAGTGAGGCAACATTATTATATGAGGAAGCAGCATAGCTTTTGTTAGAAAACAGACAAAAGATGCATAAGCATATAAAATAGCTTATTGCAATAATTGGTAGCGCTGTGATTATATGTGACCATGTATTTTTTTTCATAATAAATCCCCCTCGATAGTAGTTAATTATCTCAAAATTTGTAATATTTTTCAAGAAATGTCCTTTTCAATCTGAATCAGGCCATATAGTGCGAAAAAGGAAAGAAATATAATATAATTTACAGTGCTTAGAGTACATAGTATATAAGTAAATATGGATAACCTGTATATGCGACTTTGGAAAGTACTCATGGTTGCATTTTTGTTTAAAAGCAGGTAACAGAACAGAAAAATGAAAGCAATAGTTCCAATAATGCCCTCGTACATTACTATTTCGACTATACCCACGTCAATTGTATAGTTAACATTCCAATAGCCAGAGAAATTAAAGAATATCTGGTCTCTGAATAGCGCGCCGTTTCCGAAACCAAATATTGGGGAGTGTTTTAGGGTATATCCTATTCCGGATAATTGCGCACGACGGGAATTGACTCCTCCTACATGACTATATTGTGAATCTCCATTTCCTCCATAGCCATCAATGCCATCAGGTGAACCTTCAGAAAGATCATAGTTAAAACCTACTTCGTTGAGAAGTGATTTTGCCGTTCCTTCGTAGTAGTATCTGTACTCCGTACGAGCAAAGCTCAAGAGTAGAATAACTATTGCAAGGGAAACAAAGATAGTCAGTGTATTTTTAGCAAATCGAATTCGGTCCGATGCAGAATTTAGTACAAATATTAGGTAAAATAACATAGCCATTATGAGAATAAATGCGTATGCTCTGGATCCGGAATGGATTCCACCCATAATGTTAATAAAGATACACAACAAATATTTTTGGCTTTCGGTGATATTGTATAAATACAATGTCAGTGGCAATACCAGCACACAAGCGTTACTAAAGAAATTGGGAAGACCAAAGGTTGCGGTAGAACGCAATAATCCAAGCCTTATATAATAGGAATTAAGCATGTCTCTCGATACGGTATAAAGTGCATCAAAAGGTTTGATGAAAGTAAAGCTTTCGAAGATACCAATCAGAAATATAATTGTGGCAGTCCAGACAATTGCTTTTATTAGAGTGATGAGCTCTTTTTTTGATGGGGCCAGGAGATAAAATGCATATAGAAAAAACAACTGCTCAAATATTAAAGAAAAAATGGTCTTTAAAGCATCTCTATAGGTTGCAATATAGTAAAGATTTGCTACAAGCCTGAAAATAAAGTACCCTGCCAAATATAGATATTCTTTTGGCATGGCTTTTAAATAGGCTTTATCAAAAAAAATACTCCTTCTACGGTTAATGATCGCATAAACATAAAACACAACAAACATCATTCTTGTCACTGTGATCAGCGGCAATGTACGTGATATCTCTATGCCATAGAATTCAGGGAGAAACATCATGCAGGGAATGAACAGGTAAATATATTTTTTCTTTAAAAAGCAATAAATGTTGGCTATAAAAAGCGATAATGAGAATATTATTAAAAAAGCAGTTTTAAGCACAATTATTCTCCTTGGAATATTTGTATTTATTCTATCACAAGAAGAGTTGTAAGAATTATTGAATTAATGGTATTTTCAAAATGAAAGTAGCATTAACACTAACATTAGGAGCGATACATATTTATATGGGAAAGCATGCATATCTGATTGTTGCTCACAATAATTGGGAGCAGCTGCTGTTTTTAATAGATATATTAGAGGACCCCAGAAATGATTTCTTTCTTCTTGTGGATTCAAAAGCAAAAGATTTTAACCGGGAGATATTTGTAAAGGATTGCCCAAGTAATAATCTTTATTTCGCAGAATCCATGAAAGTGTATTGGGGAGATTATACGTTAACTGAGGCTGTGGTGTCATTGCTAAAGCGGGCTACATATAAGGGCAAATATGATTACTATCACCTGATATCAGCAATTGATATGCCATTAAAATCCCAGGATGAAATGCACAGGTTCTTTGATGATAATCAGGGATGTGAGTTTGTTGATTATGATTCGTATGAAGATACGACCTGGGCGACAGCCAGAATAAAGTATTACTATTATTGTCAGAAACTGGTTGGCCGTAGAATGAAAGATATTATTAAATTTGCAAGGGATGCGGTAGTCTTTATTGAGAAAATCTGCGGTGTTAATCGGATAAAAGGAATTGAAGATTATTTGGGAAAAGGCTCTAATTGGTTCAGCATAACGGATGATTTTGCCAGGTACATAGTGGGTAATGAGGAGTTTATACGAGAACATTTTATTAGAACCTATTGCTCTGATGAAGTCTTTGTCCAGACCCTTCTGAAAATGTCTCCATATAATTCCAATTGGTATGGTTTTAAAAATAGAGAAATACAATACCAGAATCTAAGATATTTGGATTGGACCAGAGGTAAACCATACACTTTTAAAAAAGAGGAATTTCCTGATCTTTGCAAGAGTCCGTATATGTTTGCAAGGAAATTTGGCAAGGATATCATATCCGAGGATATTAAGCAGTACTTGTTCAGAGGAACAGCTACTGAAAATGAAATGTTGTAAAAATCCACGAAAAATAATGCTTAATTTTCGTGGATTGATACATTTTTTCAATATACAAAAAGGATCTTTAATGATATAATTCTTTGGATTGTGCTATGAATAAGTTCAGATATAGAAGGTAATTGTATGTATAAGAATGAATTGGAAATTGATGTTTTTAGGTGTATTAAGGCATTATTTAAGAAATGGTTGTTTATATTAATCATAACTGCTTTATTCTTTGCAGTTGGATTAGGACTGTCATTGAATGTAGGTGATGATCAGTATACATCTGTTGCGACAGTGTATGCTGCAGCTGATACATCTTATACCGATGCTGCTAATGCTGTAACTGCTATGAATGCTTATCTCGATGTTGCTACATCATATAAGGTTAGTCAGAGAGCTGCACTGATAATGGGGCGCAACGATATAGATGCTACAGAAATTCAGGAAGCATTAACGGTCACTTCTTCTTTGAAAAAAACAGGAACTTCATCTGTAGTAACTAATTTCATGACAAGCTCTGCCACGATAATCTCTTTTTCTGCAACAACGCCTGATCCGGAATTGTCCATGGAAATAGCTGATGCTGCCGCTGAATCATATACCATAGAGATGGCAAACATTTTAAAGACAGATGCTGTTAAAAAGTTGGATAGTGCTTCTGAAGCATATATGACAGTAAATGCTAGCCAAGAGGCTATAAAAAACATTTTAAAGATTATGATTGTGGGATTTGTTTTGGCGTGTGCAGTAGTGATTGCCTGTGAGATAGTTGATAGTAAGGTACGTACTATAAGAGAGGCAACCATAAGAGAAGAACTTCCCATAATAGGCATTATTCCTGATTATAAGGAATAATCTGGTTCTGGTTTGCAAATAGCGTTGATTATAGGAGATTTTTGGAATTGAAAAAACTGGAAATATACACCAATGACAATTATATCTTGAATGATGCATTTGATCAGGCTGTTATGAACCTGCATATCCTAAAAAAGCAGAATGGTTATAAAAGCTTTGTGGTATGCGGTTGCGAAGCAGGTGATGGTGCCACAACGGTCGCTATCAATCTTGCAGCAGCGCTGGCTAGTTCCGGATACAAATCTGTTCTGATCGATGGAGATATGAGAAAAAAGCAGGGCCATAAAAGGCTTAATGATAATGTTTCTGAAGGGCTATCAGATTATCTGACTGGCAGAGTCACTCTTGACGACATGATATATGAGACTACAACAGATAATCTCTATTATATTCCTTGCGGAGAGCTTATAGACAATCCTGTAAGGCTTCTTTGTTCAGATAAAATGAATCTTGTTAGGGATGAGCTTTCAAAGAAATTTGATTATATTGTCTTTGATATGCCTGCAGTAAATGCGGCTATGGATGCTGAGGTAATAGCTGTTAGCGCTGATGCAACCATCCTTGTATCCAAGATAGGGGAGACATCCAAGTCAGGGCTTATCAATGCAGCCAATGCCCTTACAAAAGTTAAGGCCAATTTAATAGGAACAATCATCAATAAGATGGATATGGAACAGTACATTTCCGTCCATGAGGATTACGATTATTTCCAAAATGAACGTTACATCAAGAAGAATAAGAAAAGGAAAAAGGCTAAGAGGGTAGATTGATTACTATGAAGAAAATGAATTTGTTTAAATCATGTATTATTTGCCTTTGGGCATTTTGTCTGGCGTTTTTACATTTTGGGATTACTGCAGCTGCTGCAGAGGGTGAGCAGAAAGAATTATCGTTCAATTCTGTTGTAGAGATAGAAGATTACCAGGTTGATGAGGGTTACATTGCTGCCGGGAAAAATGCAAATGTAACACTTACGATACATAATTCCAATAGAGTAAGTGCTGCGAACAGTCTTGTAGTGCAGTTCACAAGCCAGTCCGGGATGATTTACCCGGCATATGGAAGTGATAACCAGGTTTTTGTGGGTACGCTTCAAGCAGGCGAATCAACTACTGTTTCATTTCCAATAATAGTAAGTTCTGAATTTACAGCTGATTATGCTGATTTCACATGTAACCTTATTTATGAGTCTGGCGGAGTGAAAATAAATAATTCTGCTACAATGATCTTACCATCTGATAATGTAAGTGATGTAGTAGTCAGAAATGTTGATGTAAGTGCTCATGCAATTAAAAACGGAAAATCCTTGCTGAGCATCAATTATGGAAGTAACAGTTCAGACAATATCAGTGATGCAGAACTGGTGATTGAAGGAAATGTGAGTGATGCTACTAAGAGCATCAAGCTTGACACTATTCAGGCCGGTAAGTATTACACTAAAGACTGTAACATAGTTTTCGTACAGACGGGTGAACAGACTATTTCCATTACTCTTAGGTATACATCATCTGACGGAGAACAGATTGAACAGAATCTTGGAACTTATGATGTTACTGTTTCTGAGGAAAGCTATTCTGACATAACTGGTGGTAATGGGAATTATGCATTGACCTGGATTGGAAGACTAATTGCACTTGCAGCGCTTGTTACAGCTGCTATAGTGGTTTCAATGTATATCGGAAGAAGATGATCTTTGATTATAAAGGCTACTTGTATTTCACAAGATACAGGTAGCCTTTTGTGGGTTTTTGATATGAAGAGAATAGCAATCATTGCTCCCTGCATACTTCCTGTACCTGCAACCAAGGGAGGATCTGTCGAGGGGCTCATAACTAAATTATTAAATGATAATGAAAAGAATAAAAGCTTTAGTATAGACTTGTTTACCATAGAGGATGCTGGCTATACTGAATATAACTATTCGTGCACAAATATTCTGAATATCAAAAATGATTTCGTACAGGAACTGCCAAACAGACTTCTGGACAAATACTACAGATCTATTCCGGGCAGCAGCTCAAAAAGACTGATAGATAGGCAGATAATCGCTGCTTTTGTCCGTAGATTAAAAGAAATTGATGGCAAATATGATGCAGTGATAATAGAAAATATGATGTCTACAGCAGTAGGTGTCATCATGAACTGTGCTGGGGCATACGATTTTCCTGTATATTTTCACATGCACAATGATGTGGATACTTACAGAAGTCCTGAGTACATAAAAGAACTTGTGCGCCATGGAGTGCAGTTTATTGCAGTAAGTGAGTATATTAAGAGCCGGATACTTAAGTGTGACAAAAATGCAGTAGTCGCAGTTTTGTATAACGGAGTTGATCTGACGAAGTTTGATAAAGCTGACACCAAAAGCGAGAATGCATCAATATTCCTTTTTGCGGGAAGAATCATCCCGGATAAAGGCGTTAAAGAGCTAGTGCTTTCGTTTATAAAATTGTGTGACAGGCTGGAAAGTGAAAAGAGCAAAAACACTAAGCTTGTGCTGGTGGGATTTTCCGGAAGTGCCGGAAGATATGAAGAAGAAATTAAAGATATAGCTAAAAGCCATAAGAACATCATTTGCAAGGGGCAGGTTCCTGCCGATGAGATGTCTGTTCTATATGAAGATGCTGATATTGTTGTAATGCCTACCATCTCAGAAGAGCCTTTTGGTCTTGTGGCTTTGGAAGCTATGGCAAAGGGAAAAACGCTTATAACTACGAATTCAGGCGCACTTCCGGAAGTCGTAGAAGCTGGTGCGGTGGTCGTTGATAAAAATGGCGACTTTGTCGAGAATCTTTCGGGTGCCATGTATAAAATGCTTACTGATGATAATTTCAGGCAGGAAGTGGCAGAGCGTGGCTATCAAAGAGCCCATGAGATAAGTGACTTTGATATAAACAACTATTATAAGAATTTCGAAAAGATTTTAAGTCCCCAGATAAATGATGATGAGGCAATTATATCTGTAATTGTTCCTGTATATAATGTCTCTGCGTATCTTAAGAGAAGTTTGTCATCAATAATATATCAGACATACAAGAATCTGGAGATAATTCTGGTGGATGACGGATCTACGGATGGTTCCGGAACGATCTGTGATGAATATGCCGCTATAGATGACAGGATAAAAGTTATTCATCAGGAAAACCTGGGGCTATCCGGAGCACGCAACACCGGTTTGGATCATGCAAGCGGCAGATATATCTTTTTCTGCGACAGTGATGACTACTTGAGAGAAGATGCCCTTGAAATCATGATCAGTAAAATGCTTAATGACCATGCAGATGTTGTGGCCTGTGGGATAGCCAAGGTGCATGATAACACCACTGACAGTGCCGAGAAAGAAGACATATTTACTGTTATAAAGCCCGGAAGGTGGAGCGGCCATGAGAGTGTTATACAGATGATGATAACTAACAATGTCTGCACCGTAGCGTGGAATAAGCTGTATAAAAAGGAACTCTTTGACGGGATCCGTTTTCCTATTGGTGTTAAAAATGAGGATGAGGCTACTATCTATAAAGTCCTTTACAGAGCCGGGATTGTCTCATTTATTCCTGATACCTTGTATAAATATTATCAGAGAGATGACAGCATCATACATGAAGATATTAAGGACAGGTATCGGTTCTATTTGGATGCAGTTAAGGATAGAATAAGCTTTTTTGAAGAAAAGGGAGAAAGTGACCTTGTACAGCATAGCAGAATAGCTTATCTTGACTGGATAAAACATTCCTACAGAAATATTGATGATAATGATATAAGAAAAGAACTAAAGGAATTATACGACAGCAGCCTGAATCTGGCTAATGCGCCTTCAGTTATGGGAGGAGGCAAAAGAGCTGCATTGCTGCTTTGGAAGTATATAAGATATTAAAAACTATGGACAATAAAGCTTTAGTATCGGTGGTTATACCGGCCTTTGATGCTGACAACTTCATAAATGGCTGTCTTCATGCAGCAACTCACCAGACATATCGCAATATTGAGATCATAATAATTGACGATGGCTCCAGGGATTTAACAAGAAAAACCTGCGAGGAGTATGCTGAAAATGATGAGCGCATAAAGCTGTTTTCTGTAGAGAATAGCGGAGTTTCTAATGCCAGAAACCTTGGCATTGAAAACGCAAGCGGAGACTACATTGTCTTTTTCGATGCTGATGATCGCCCGGAGAGAGATCTTATTGAGAGCTATTTAAGTGCCAGACAGGAGTGGAAGCACAAAAAAGTATCTTTTATAGTATGCGGGATGTTTTTTGACAATCTTCTTAATAGATATGCCAAGGATGAGGTACTTCTGCTGGAATCTGATTATGGCTATATAGGAGGAGAAAACTATCTTCTTAAGCGCAGCAATGCTTCGACCCTGGTATGGCTTAAGCTCTTTAACTTTGTCACCAATAAGTTTTATGACCTAAAAAAGATAAAAGAATTTGGAATCAGATTCGATCCAGATATTACTGTTGGTGAGGATCTTTTGTTTAATCTGGACTACCTTGAGAAGTGCGAGGGATATATTGGTATGATAAACAGACCGTTATATCACTACATGATACGCAATACCGGTAGTCTTTCACAGGCATATCATGAAAGCGACCTGGAGGATACCAAGACTGTTTACAGGCGTTTTCTTGACTGGGAATCCAGACAGGATGGTGTGACCTGGGATAAAATGATGGTCATACAGGGAACCTTTCTTACAGACTGGCTAAGGAGACTGGCTGCTATTAGAGACGAGTGGGAAAAGGATAAGACCGGAAAGAACCCTACAAAAATGCTTAATGCTGAAGTCGGAAGTGCTGAATTCCAAAAGATGCTCTATGAGGTATATAAGGCAAGAAAGATCAGTTTTATCAGGTACCTTAGCCTTAAAACCGGGAATTTTAGTGCTTTTTGTTTCCTCCGGAAGGCATATAAGATAGTAAAAGGATAAGCGGTATTGTTATGGAAAAGACTGTCTCGGTGATAATACCGGCATACAATACAGAAAAATATATAGAAAAGTGCATCGAATCTTTGTTGGGGCAGAGCTATAGCAGGCTTCAGATCATTATTGTAGATGATGGCTCCACAGATAATACTTTGGAAATAGCGAGGCGCTTAGCATCAGAAGATGGCAGGATTTCTGTTTTTCACAAGGAAAATGACGGCGTGTCTTCTGCCAGAAACATGGCTTTAGATCATGCAAATGGCGACTATTACTTTTTTCTGGATTCGGATGATGAACTTGAAAAGGGCGCCATTCAGGCGATGGTTGCTGCCATGGAAAGCTCTGACTACGACTGGGTGTCGTGTCAGCACTACAGGTATGATGAGGCAGGAAACAGATTGGAGAAACAGTTTGACTTTGTTTCCGGAGAGTTTTCTTTTTTGTCTGATGATGATAGATTTTCTTTTATGACCAGGACGCTTTTGTGTTATCACATGGGTTTTGAGGTATGGAACAAGCTTTATAAAGCAGATGTCATAAATAACGGAGATATAAGGTTTCCGGAAAACTGCAAGGTTGGTGAAGATCTGGCTTTTAATCTTAAATACCTTATGTGCGCTGACAATATAAAGTGCATTCCGGATAGGCTGGTCAGGTATACTTCGAGGGATGATTCAGCAATGGGAAGAATTAGTGACCTTGCAACAAAAATAGCTGAGCATTCTCTTATCTTAGAAGATGTATGGAGCTATATCACAGCTAAGAACGATCATTTTTGGATTCGGAAATTCCCATGCATATTTGTAAAAATATTAGATAACGCTTACGCAGAGCATACTCCTGTAGAGGCCACCAAAGCTCTTTTGTCTATAGGAGATCTTTCATTTATAAAAAAGAGATACGAAAGTATCAATTTCAGCAAAAAAGAAATACGTAGCCTCTATCCGGTAGAAGAAGCAAAGCTAAAATACAGATACCATCTGTATGTCAGGCAGGCTATAGATGATAGGTATGTTTTTGATAGGCTGAAGCTGTTAGTTTATCATATTTACAGGAAAACAAGAGGATTCCAGGCTTTGAAAGAATGGAAAATGACCTATTGACTGAATATCATTAAAGGTAAGAAGGCGGTGAATCATTGTCGCAGGAGTACGCTACTTTAAGAGACTTCATTATTGAACAGTCTTTAAAATATAAACAGAATATTGCTTTTCAGTACTACAACAAAGGAAAAGAGCTAGTCAGTATTTCTTATTTTGAGCTGTTAAGGGACATTCAGGCATTAGGGACTTTTTTGCTTAGCAGAGGATACAGGAATCAGCACATCGCTATCATTTCTGAAAACTCCTATGACTGGATAAGGCTGTTTTTTGCTATTTCTTTTAGCGGGAATGTATGTGTTCCCATAGCAAGAGACTTGGGAGAAGATGTTGTTTTAGAGAACCTCAAGAATTCAGATAGCAAGTGCTTCTTTTATTCCGTAAAGAGTAAAAGGGTAATTAGTTCTATCTTGGAAAAGGAAGCTGAAAATTTTACTGAGACTTTTTCTATGGAAGATCTCAGCGAATATGTGGATGAAGGACTAAAAAGAATTCAGGATGGCGATACATCATTTATGGATATGAATGTGGATTCAAATGATGTGGCTGCTATCTTTTTTACATCCGGAACAACCGGAAGCCAGAAATGTGTCATGCTAACTCAGAAGAGCCTTTCCTTTAACATTCAAAGAGGGGCCAGGAGGCTTGATTCTGCAGTTCACAGAAAAACGCTTCTGATCATCCTCCCGCTTACACATGTGCTTTCGTTTATAATTATGTGTGATATCTTCCATTTTGGTTCAAGAGGTTTTATCAGCAAAGGGATAAAGTCTTTCTTTAATGATATGGCAGAGATACAACCGGATATCATAGGTGTTGTGCCACTATTTCCGGAAACGATATACAAGGAAGTATTCAATGAGCTGGAGGCAGAGGGAAAAATATCGGCATATAGCAGGCTCTGTAAATTTTCAAGGGCTCTTTTAAGGCTTGGAATTGATTTAAGATCTGTGTTCTTCAAAAAAATCAGGCAGAAGCTTGGTGGTAATCTTAAACTAATGATATCCGGAGGGGCTCATCTTAGCCAAACTATAATAGATGAGTTTCAGAATTGGGGAATAGATGTAATAACCGGATATGGCATTACTGAATGCTCACCGATAATTGCTGCATCGGAGTATGAAGATTCAATTCCCGGTTCTGTCGGAAAGCCTCTGGATGGTGTTGAAGTCATAATCAATGATCCTGATGAAAAGGGAATTGGAGAGATCTGCGTAAAAGGCCCAACCTTGATGAAGGGGTACTATAATAATCCTTCGGACACTGAAAAGGCATTCGGTGGTGGGATGTTTCACACAGGTGATCTGGGATATTTGGATGAGGATGGATATCTTTTCATTACGGGAAGAATAAAGAATCTGATAATCTTAAGCAACGGCGAAAATGTTTCTCCTGAACTGATTGAGAGCAAGCTTATGGAGAGCACCATAGTGAAAGAGACTGTGGCTTACCAAAGGGAGAACGTGATAGTTGCAGAAATATATCCCAATAGGAGTTATATTGAAAAGAATGGTATTATAGATATTAAGGAAAGCGTTGACCAGGCAGTGAAGGAAACAAATAAAAAGCTTCCTGTTTATGCCAGAATTGGTGATGTTGTATTAAGAGATAATGAGTTCCCCAAAAACGCATCAAAAAAGATAGTTAGGAATAAAGAGCAATAGAGGGCAGGGAATAGCAATGCTGGACAAAATAATAGAAACTCTTGCAAAATATACAGATTACGATAAAAAGAAGATGAATAGAGATACGTCGATCCTTGTGGATCTGGGGTTGACTTCTCTGGATGTGGTCAGGATCATCATGGAGCTTGAAGAGGAGTATAACGTGGAGTTTGATGAGGATGAGCTTGGGAACATAACAACAATTGGTGAGCTTGAAGATTATTTTAAGAGTTTATGCTGAGGGCGGAGCAGTCATCATGAAAAAGCATGCCTATCTTATTATGGCGCATAATGAATTTCATATGCTTAAGAATCTCATGCATGAGCTGGATGATGAGAGAAATGATATTTATATTCACGTAGACAAGAAAACCAAAGTGGTGGATGAAAACGAGATTTCTTCCTGGGCAGTGAATGCAGGTGTTTTTTTTGTTCCACGAATGAAAATATTTTGGGGGACTATAAGCCAGGTTAAATGTGAACTAATGCTGCTGGAGGCGGCTATAAAAGGCAAATATCATTACTATCATCTTATTTCAGGATGTGATTTCCCTCTAAAGGATCAGGATTTCATCCACAACTACCTTAAGGATGAAAGTGGCGAATTTATCAGTTATCACATGGATGGAGAAGACAATGACCATTTTCTGTATAAGGTGAAATACTATTATCCTATATTGCGATTTGTGGGAAAAGGGAAATTTGATGGCCCAGGCAAAAAAAAGAAATTCATGAGGTGGCTGACACATCAGCAATGCAGACTGATGACCTTGCAGGAGAAGTGCGGCGTAGACAGAACCAGGAAATATAAAAATGTTCTTTTCTATAAAGGGGATCAGTGGTTTAGCATAACTCATGATTTTGCGGCATATGCTGTTTCTCAGAAGAAGAATATTTTAAAAATGTACAGGCTGACAAATGGCTCAGATGAGTTTATGATGGCTACTTTGGCTATGAACTCTGAGTTTGCTGTAAGAGTAAAAAACAACAGTCTTAGGATGATAGACTGGAAGAGGGGGAATCCTTACGAGTTTACAGAAGATGATATAGAAGAATTAAGAGATTCGAACGATCTATTTGCCAGAAAGATTTCTTTTAATGAGCATCCGGCTTTGGTTAATGAACTTAAAAAATATATACATGGAGAAGATATTAAGAATGAAAGTCATGATAATCCTCTGGTCAGCATAATTGTGCCGTGCTATAACGTGGAAGGATATCTGCAAAAGTGCTTGGATTCAGTGGTTACGCAGACTTATACAAACACTGAGATTCTCGTAATTGATGATGGCTCTACAGATAATACCGGGAGCATTGTCAGAGAGTATGCAGATAAGTATGATAACGTTTTTTATTATCACAGGGAAAATGGAGGACTCTCAGCCGCCAGAAATACCGGAATAGAGTTGGCAAAAGGTGAATATCTGGCCTTTGTGGATTCCGATGACTGGGTGGATGAAAGATATATTGAGAGACTGCTGGCAGCAATCCTGGATACCGGTGCAGAAATAGCAGTCTGCGGTTTTCAAAAAGAGGAAATGGATAAGTCCACTTTTTCTTTTGACAATAACAAGCTGATATCTTCCCATGAAGCTATGAAAGAGCTGGGCAAGGTTTTAATGGTTGTAGCCTGTAACAAGCTGTATAAGAAAGAAATCTTTGACAATATCAGGTATCCGGAAGGAAAACTCCATGAGGATGAGTTTGTGGCTCACAAGATATTTGCAAAGGTTGAATCTTTAGCTCCAGTCGCAGATGTCCTATATCATTATCGCATCAGGCGCAGCAGCATAACAGGGGGATTTAAGTACGACGGATTGCGGCACTTGGACTACCTGGATGCCCTTGAGGAAAGAATAGCTTATGCCGGAGAAATGAAATTTGCTGATCTGCGGACAAATATTCTCTATATGTATTATGAGGGTCTGGAATGGCTTATAAGCGCATATACGGATGATGCGCTGAAAGATAATGTACTGTGGAAACAATTTAGAATGAGAGCGCTGCGCATATATCTTAAGCATTTTTTTGAACTTAATGGATTTCAGAAAAGGAAATATCTTAAGAATATAATATTTATAAAGACCTTAAGAGGGTCCGGTAAGGTGGGAAGTAAATAATCCGAAATGAAAAAAGTAAGTGTTATTGTTGCAACATACAATCATGAAAAGTATATAGGCAAAGCCCTTGAAAGCATTGTTAGTCAGGAGACGGACTTTGAAATAGAGGCCCTTGTTGGTGATGACGCTTCGAAGGATGGAACCGGGAAGATAGTAGAGGAATATGGAAGAAGCTACCACAATATAATCAAGCCAATAATTCGTAGGAAGAACCTTGGGGCCTTCAAGAACATCCTTGATCTTATAAAAAGAGCTGAGGGTGAATATATAGCATTTCTAGAGGGCGATGATTACTGGATTGATGAACATAAGCTTCAAAAGCAGATTGATTTTCTTGATAATAACAGGGATTTTGTTGCTTCTTTTGGAATCAGTTATGTTGTAGATGAAAATGACAATAGGCATGAAGAGACTGAACAGTATGTTAATTTATTGAAAGGAAATGAGTATACTGTTTCTGACTTTAATGAGTATTTCATGCCAGGGCAAACGGCTACTGCAGTATATCGCAGAAGGAGCCTTGTTGAATTATTAGAACGAACCAAAAAAGATAAGCGCCTCATGCCAAGGGGACCAGTTTTTGATAGATTTCTGGTTCTTGGTGTTTTATCCTTGGGAAGGATCCACAATTCTCAGGAATACTATGCTGCATATCGTTATGTTCTAAATAAAGAAAGCGGCTCGTGGTCCTCGAAAAATGACTATTACAGCTTGAAAAATGTTATTTTTTTCATATATGGACTTAAGGAGATGGAAAGGATTGGAAAGCTCCTTGATCTTGATGTGAATTTTGATAAGAGAAGGCTTTATGAGTTTAGAAAGGCTGGAGAATACAAAAAGAAAATGCCAATCCTATTAGTTGACATGATCAGGTTTTTTGTCTGGATAGGTTATAGGGACAAGAGAGAGTTCCACAGATTATTGATAGAAAGGCACAAAAAATGAAGAGACTGGGCGGACACCAGACTTATTTTTTCCCATATATAGGTTTTTTTACCGTTCTTAATGCGGTAGACATCTTCGTCTATGGTGATTTGATGCAATATCAGAAGCAGGGATGGATGAACAGAAACCGCATAATTGCCGAAGATGGAAGTATAATTTACATAAATGTTCCTGTGAAAAGGGCCAGCAGAAATACTCCTTCAAATGAGATGCTGATCAGTTACGCCCAGGACTGGGAAGCTACTATATTTAACCACTTGGGATATTATAAAAAGAGAGCTCCATATTATAAAGATGTTGAAGATATGCTAAGAGACTTGTTTTCCAGAAAGTATGAAAAAATGTGTGATATTTCAATTGCTTCTGTGGACATGGTCTTAGAGAGACTTGGAATAGAGAAAAGCATATACAGAATGTCAGAGCTTGGAATAACTCCACCCAGAGATATTAAAGCAGATGAGTGGGGAATCTACGTTTGCAAGCTTTGTGCCGAGCAGGGCATTGATACTTTTACAAATGCTCCTGGTGGAAAGCAATTTTATGATGAGAAAAAGTATGAAGCCAATGGCCTTAAGATAGAGTTTTTACAGAATAATCTAAGACCATATGACCAGGGACTTGATCATTTTGAAGACAGTCTGTCTATTATTGATGTGATGATGTTCAATTCACCTGATGAAATAAAAGATATGCTCAATGACTATCACGTTTTGTGATTTAAGGGATGTGAAGCAAAGGAATGAATAAAAAGCTCAGTATAATAAAGGACATATTTAGAAATCTCAGGTGGGTACTCGGATTATTAAAAAGGTACAGGGCTAAGCTGTATCTTTTTATGTTGCTTTTGATCCTGATTACTGTGTATCAGTTGTTCCTTACATCTCAGATGGGGACAGTAATTGATATTGCCCTTGCGGACAATGCCGGAGAATTGTTGCAAAAGAGTGCTGTTTTGGTGGGGCTTTATGCTGTGAGCGTAATGGCAGGGATTTTGAGTGACAGAATATCAGCTGTGAATTTTAACAGCATGTATAACGACCTGAACCTCATGGCGTACAGAAAGATAATGGATTCCTCATGGGAGGAACTTACTGAGTATCACTCTGGAGACCTTATTACCAGACTTACCTCAGATGTTAAGAGCGTGGCCCTTAACACCTGCAGGCTTATTCCATCAGTTATGGCCAAGATGGTGATGGTAGTTTTGGCAGGCATTTATATTCTGGTGCTTGATTATACTATGATCCTTGTGGCGATTGTAGTTGCTCCGATAGTTCTTTTGTCATCAAGGGTATTCATGGGAAAGGTCTATGAATCCCACAGGACTATCAAGGAAATTGAATCAAACATCAATTCCTATAACAAGGAGACCTTCAACAATATACAGGCTGTTAAGGCTTTCAACCTCGGAAAGCTCTTTTACAAAAAGATGGATAAAATGGAGTCTGACAGAAAAGAAGCTGACCTTAAGTCCAATGAGTATTCTCTGTTGTCTCTCGTGATAACGTTTCTGGCAGAGATAGTTGGAGCTTTCATCTGTATTGGATGGATGTATTACAGAGTGCATACCGGAGTGATCTCTTTTGGATCGCTTACTGTGCTGGCCTTTCTGGCTTATCAGATTGGAAGTGCGCTTAAAGGCACTCTAAACATGGTTCCGGATGTTATGGAGTATATGGCTTCTACTGAGAGGCTAAAAAAGCTGATCCTGCTACGGGATGAGGTGGAGTCTTTTTCCGATGAGGCTATCAGCAGCTTCGTAGAGAAGGGGATTAAGGACGGCGTCTCAATACATATTGAGGACATGCATTTTAAGTACAGAAACGGTTACAGTGTATTTGAGGGAGCAGGGCTTGAAGCTAATCCCGGAGAGATAATAGCACTTGTAGGTCCTTCAGGAGAAGGAAAGACCACTATGCTCAGGATCATTCTTGGCATAGTTACTGCACTTGGCGGAAAAGTCTATGCTTCGGTATCAGGAGAGGAACTTGAGCTTGGAAAGCAGACAAGATCAATTATTTCCTATGTTCCTCAGGGCAATACCATGATGGCTGGAAGTGTTCTGGAAAACATGAAACTGATTAAACAGGATGCAACTGAGGGCGAGATAAGAGAAGCACTTGATACTGCATGTATAGGGGATTTTATTGATAATCTTCAAGATGGGCTGGAGCACGTTCTTGGCGAGAGTGGACTTGGCTTTTCCGAGGGGCAGAATCAGAGACTTTCTATAGCGAGAGCTCTTTTAAAGGATTCACCGGTTCTTCTTATGGATGAAGCGACCTCCGCGTTGGACGTAGCTACGGAGAGAAAAGTTCTTGATAACATCATGAAAAAGAATCCCAAGAAGACGGTCATCCTGACTACCCATAGGCCTACAGTACTGGCTATGTGTGACAGAGTGTACCGCATTGCAGACAAGAAAACAAACGTGATAGGCAAAGATGATATTCAAAGGCTAATGGATGATTTTTGATCAGGACAGGGAGAATTCGTTTTGGGCTCAAAAGCTGTAATTATAGAAATGGGCGATTTGAATGAGGCTGTTAATGTCATTAAGAAACTGCAGGATTCAGAGTTTATCAGTTTTGCGGATGGCGATGAAGCCATAGTTAACTATGCAAAAAAACAGCTTGAATTTGGTCATATGATCGTGGAATATCTGGATGGCGAGCCGGTAGGGTATATTTGCTTTTATGCCAACGATCATGCTACCAGAGTGGTGTTTATATCAGCAATTGTGGTGACCGGTTCCGGACTTCAGAGGGGAAAAGTATTCTACAATCTTATCACCGAGGGGGCGAGAATAGGCATTCGGGAAGGCATGACCAGTGTGAAACTAGAGGTGGATAAAGACAACATTTCTGCCAGAAAACTATATGAACAGATTGGCTTTGAATATACAGGAGAAGAAAAAGAACATAGTGTTTATATGGTGATTGAAAAGGATGTTTTTTTGGAGAAAACAAAGATAAAGATTGAGGAATAACATGCAGTTTGAGAAGTTTTCTGATGACAGGAAAGGAATATTTGTTACAAGGCCTTCATTGCCGCCTCTGGATATGTATGTAGAGTACCTGAAAAGAGTGTGGGACAGTGAGAGGCTTACTAATTTTGGACCTCTTCATGAGGAATTCAGGGAAAAACTGACAGGATTTTTGGAGGCCCCTTTATGTCTTCCAAGCTGCAATGGGCATATAGCACTGGAGCTGACAATTCAGGCTTATGGGCTGAAGGGTGAGATAATAACAACGCCTTACACTTTTGCGTCTACTACCCATTCTATTATCAGAAGCGGTTGCACACCGGTTTTCTGCGACATCAATGCTGATGATTGCACCATAGATACAGATAAACTAGAGGAACTGATCACTGATAAGACTGTGGCTATTGTTCCGGTACATGTATATGGAATGCCGTGTCACGTGGAAGAGATAGAAAGGATAGCGGGGGAGCATGGACTTAAAGTTATTTATGATGCAGCACATGCCTTTGGCGTCAGGATTGGCGGCAGCAGTATAGCAAAATATGGTGATGCATCTATGTTTTCTTTTCATGCTACCAAAGTGTTCCACACTGTGGAGGGTGGATGTGTTACCCTCAGGGATAAGGAGATAGCACTTAAGTTAGTTCAGCTTGCTAATTTTGGAATAGTTGGAGAAGATGTAGTGACCGGTGTCGGTGCCAACGCCAAGATGAATGAACTTCAGGCAGCAATGGGGCTTTGCAATTTGGAACTGTTTGAGGAAAACGTCAAAAAGAGAAAAGCGGTATATGAGCTTTATGAAGAGAGGCTAAAGGGAATCGAAGGTATTTCGATGCTGAAAACTTATCGTGATGATGTGGCTCGGAACTATGCCTATTGTCCGGTATTTTTTGATGAGAAAGTCCTTGGAAAGACCAGAGATGATATATATGATCACCTGGCTTCAAAGAATATATATACCAGAAAATATTTTTACCCGCCAACTAATGAGTTTGAATGCTTCAGGGATAAGGGATATCGCGGAGAAACCAAGGTGGCATCAAGGCTATCAAAGCAGGTTCTGACGCTGCCAATTTATCCTGATCTTGAATTGGAAAATGTGGAAATGATTTGTGATAGTATTCGGAAAAACGTTGAAACGCGAAATGGCAAAACATAACAGGGCATATTTCTTGAGATTTGTGAAAAATAATATGCTTGTAATGAAAGATATAATAAATTATTATGACTTAAGCACAAAATATTTCAGATTGGAGAGTTGCGTGATTTATGGAAAAAAGTATCAGAAAAAAATATATTGATTCGCTAAAAGGTCTAGCATGTCTTTTTATCTTTATTGGTCATTTTTATTATGGATTTTATGCCAATGTAAATGTTAGTGTATCAATATTTCCTTGGATAATTATGTTACATAAATTGTTCTTTTTATGCTTTAATGGAGCCTTTTGTGTTGCGCTTTTTTCTTTTATGAGTGGTTATTTATCAAAAAAATGTTTTGGGATTAAAGATGTTATATGTAATTCAATAAAACGATATTTTAGATTGATGTTACCTATTGCATGTTTGTGCTTTTTAATCTTCTTGATGAACAAACTATCTCTTTTTCAGTATAGCAAACTTTTAGCTGAACAATTAGAAAACCCGTGGCTTGATTGCATTGGTTGTGGTAATGTTGGCTTTTTTGCCTTTTTGTTTAATTCATTTTTAGGCATTATGTTTTTGGGAAAGTCAAACTTTTCAACACAATTGTGGATGATATCTTCTATGTTCATAGGACAGATTTTTTTCTTTTTATTTTGTGCATCAGATGTCGTAAAGAAAAAACCGATTAGACTTATAATAAAGATTCTTCTAGCAATTAGTTGCTTCGCATTTAAATATCCGTGTTTAGCTACTTTTTTAGGTGGTGTTTATCTATTGTATGAAAAGAAGATAAAAGGCCAAAAAAGAGTTATTTATTATGTTTTATTTTTTTCTCTGTTTGTTTTTGGACATTTCAGAGGATATATGCTGTTCAACTGGATTGGATTAGAAGATATTAAATTATTTATTCAGGTTTTCATTGCTGCAGGAATATTTATTGCCATTTCAAATTTGGATGGAATAAAAAGATGTTTAGAAAAAAGAGTTTTAATGTGGTTGGGAAGTATATCATTTGAAATATACTTACTACACATACTTATAATGAGTACTGTTTCATGCCCATTACTCATTTATTTTCAAGGAATAGCTGATTATAAACTTGCATATGCTATCACAGAACTATTAACTATAGTAACAGTTTTGGTTATATCAACGATTTGGAAACATAGTGTTAATAATATATGTGGTATAATTTGTCTAAGAATAAATAAGCACGTTGATAGGCTTGGGCAAAAACTAACTTACATTATCCTGCAAAAAAATACGGGAGCTAATTCATAAGCAATACGTCGCTTGCTTTTGTGAGCAAGGGGCGTTTTTGTTTTTTTCATCTCTTTTTGTAACTTTCTAATCTGCGACATAATTTCTTTGCTTTTATCAAGTTTATAGTGGTTTAAAAGGTCATACATGCTGTAATCGAGAATTGAATTGTAGTTGTCAAGAACGTAAGGCGCCTTGACATATTTGGAGATTTGCTCAAAAGCAGGCTTGTAAATAAAGGAATCATTCACAAAATATTTTCTTGTAGCCGTGGCAGATTGATGGTCCTGGATGTAGTGATACATCGGCTCGCTAACAGTCGCAAATTTTGCGTTAGTTGAAGAAAAAAGCATGGTCTGAAATAGCAGATCCTCACAGATTCTTATTTCAGGATCAAAGGACAGCTCTTTTATCAGATCAGCACGAAAAAGCCTTGTGAATAGAAAACCACGGACAGAATCATCTGTAAACATGGCTTTTAACATAGCGCTAGCAGAAAGTATCTGTGCGCCACTATAGGTATATGGAGTAACAACACCATCTTTGTGAGTAAAGTAACCACACAGACATCCATCTACACGGCCAGCTTCGCCACCATCTGTATCGGCAGATTCAGCCTCTATAGCATCAAGCATCTTTTCATACATATCCGGTTCAATATAATCGTCAGCATCAAGAAAGCTTATCCAATATCCTGATACTTTTGACATGCCATAGTTTCTTGCAGCGGAAACACCTGCATGCTCTATAGAAAACACTTTAATAAAGCCGTATTTTTTGGCATAATTATTTGCAGTGGCTAAAGAGTCATCTGTGGAGCCGTCATCAACAAGTACTATTTCATAAGGCAGCACAGATCCGCCAATAATACTGTCCAGCATCCCGGGCAGGGTATTCATGCAGTTGTAGAATGGAATTATGGTGCTAATCGTTCTGTTCATGTAAAATATTATAAAGACTAGATTATGGGTTATCAATCGGATAGTAATTGTTTTTGCCTGTTTAAAACCGCTTATCAGGGAGATATGAGACTATGGAATCTCTTGGAAACAAAGAGAAAGTCCGCTTGTTTGGGGATATATTTAAGACTATGGGCTGGGCACTTGGAGTTTTAAAGAACTTCAGGGTAAGGCTTTATTTGTATATTGCTTTGCTGGTATTTCAGGCGATCTATCAGATATTTATTACCAGCAAGCTGGGCAGCATTGTTGATCTTGCTATTGCTGATAATATTGATCAGCTTATTTCGACAGGATTATTGTTTATAGCTTTATATGCAGCGACAGTTGTTATAAAAATAGTTGTAACTCGTTTCAGTTCCTGGAACTACAACGGTATTTACAATGATCTGGAACTAAAGGTTTATCGCAAGATCATGGATGCTTCGTGGGAAGGACTTACTGAATATCATTCAGGTGACCTTATCACCAGGTTGTCTTCCGATATCAAAACTGTTGCAGGCAATACCAGTGGTCTTGTTCCTACACTTATCGCGGAGTTTACTCTTATCCTTGGAGCAGGCATATACATTGTATATATAGATTACAGCATGATCATCCTGGCAATTACCATTGCACCCATAGTTCTTATTGCTTCAAGGATTTTTATGGGGAAAATATACAAGTCCGAAGCCAGGATAAGAGAGATAGAGTCCCAGATAAACTCGTATAATGTCGAGGCTTTCAACAATATCCAGGAGGTTAAAGCCTTCGGCCTTGGAGATTTCTTTTACGGCCAGATGAAGAAGATAGAGGTTGTCAGGAAAAAAGTGGACCTGATGACCAATAAATATATAGTCTGTTCTTTTGGTACATCTTATCTGGCGGGGATCATTGGTGCCAGCATTCTGGTGTCCTGGATGTTCTACAGAGTTCATACCGGGTATATCTCTTTTGGCTCACTGTCTGTAATGGCATTTCTGGCATTTCAGATAGGAAAAGCCACAGAGGAGATGCTTGATCTCGTTCCTACAATAATGGCATATATGGCTTCTGCCGACAGAGTGAAGATGCTGCTGGATATTCCTGATGAGAAGGATATGTTGTCAAAGGCAGATGTAGACTCTTTTGCCAATGAAGGAAAAGAAAATGGAATAACAATCCACGTTGAGGACATGTCTTTTAAGTACAAGAATGGCTACAGCGTATTTGAAGGTGCTTCTTTAGTGGCTCATCCCGGAGAACTGATCGCTCTTGTGGGACCGTCGGGAGAGGGCAAGACCACAATGCTGCGGCTCCTTCTTGGAATTGTATCTGCTCAGCAGGGAAGGGCATATGCTTCAAATGGAAAAAGAAATCTGGACCTTGGTATTCAGACCCGTTCAATCATTTCCTATGTTCCCCAGACAGTTACACTGATGACAGGAAGCATAGAAGACAACCTTCGAATGGCCAATGACAAACTGACAGAAAAGGACTTACAGGAAGCACTGGAAATTACATGCATAGCGGATTTTGTAGAAAAGCTTCCTGATGCAATAAACCATAAGCTTGGAGAAAATGGGCTGGGGCTGTCTGAGGGGCAGAAACAAAGGCTTGCTATTGCAAGAGCTCTTTTAAAGAACTGTCCGGTACTACTTATGGATGAAGCTACATCGTCTTTGGATGTTGCTACTGAGAGAAGGGTTTTTGATAATATCAGGAAGAAATATCCCGATAAGACTGTGATAATTACCACCCATCGTCCGACGGTACTGGCAATGTGTGACAGGGTTTATAAGATCAGTAACAAGAAAACGGATGTGATCGGGCAGGAAGATATCCAGAAGCTCATGGATGAGTTCTGATTATTTAGAGGGCATTTGTTGTGGAAGAAAACAGACAGAATCAGATTCCAAAAGTAATACACTATTTCTGGTTGGGAAAGGGACCTAAGCCGGCATCCGTTATTAAGTGCATTGAGAGCTGGAAAAGAAATTGTCCCGACTTTGAAATAAAAGTGTGGAATGAAGATAACTATGATATTCACAAGCATCCATACATAGAGAGAGCATACAATGAGGGGAAATGGGCATTTGTCACAGACTATGCCAGATTGGATGTCTTATATAATTATGGTGGAATCTATTTTGATACAGATGTTGAAGTCCTAAAAGACTTTTCGGATTTATGCAGATATAAAGCTTTTATCGGTTTTGAAAATCAAGAATACGTAAACGACGGTCAGGGATTTGGCTGCGTAGCAGGCTTGCCAATTCTTTTGGAAATGATGACATGTTATGAAGGTGATAGCCCATATAGGATTGAGGATGGATTTAGGGACTATTACGAGACTCCAAAGTTACGTACGAGAGTATTGCTTAAGCATGGCCTTGTTCAGGATGGTCACAGACAGTCTATAGATGGGATAGAGGTTTTTCCATCCGATTTCTTTTGCCCGCTGGATTATGATACGGGACGCATGAAGATTACGAGTAATACACATAGTATCCATCACTTTGATGCCAGCTGGCATGGGAAATATGCTGCTTTCTATTCCAAGCTGCGTCATACATTAAACAGAACCTTTGGCGTTGAGAGTGGTAAGAAAATATTCGGTGGGATCATGAGGGTAAAGGACGCCTTTAAAAGAATGATCGGGAAATAGGTAATTGTATGGAAGGGCCTTTAATTTCGGTAATTGTACCGGTGTACAACGCTCAAAACTATATAAGAGAGTGCCTGGATTCTATCCTGGCCCAGACCTTAAGCTCTTTTGAACTGATCCTTATCGATGACGGATCCACGGATGAGTGTGGCAGGATTTGCGACGAGTATGCTGATAGAGATTCTCGAATTAGTGTTATACATAAAAAAAATGGAGGACCGTCAGAAGCAAGAAATGCAGGATTGGATGCGGCTGAGGGTGAGTTTGTTTGCTTTGTCGATTCTGATGATATAGTCAAGTGCGATTATTTAGAAAAGCTATATGCTGCAATCGTCAAGTATGATGCAGATATGGTCGTTTGCGATGCAGAAGGTTCAAGATTGGGGGAATTTCAAAAGCGGCATTCAGGAGAAGTTTTGTTAAACAAGTCAGAAGCATGGGACTGGCTATCAGATATTATTTCCAGAGAATATACTTTGATGGTTGTGGTTTGGAATAAGATATATGCCAAAAAAGTTTTTGAAAATCTCAGGTTTCCTGTAGGAAAACTACATGAAGATGATTATATGATAAACAAACTGCTTGCAAAAGTAGATAAAATAGTATATTTACCGGACAGATTATATATGTACAGGTATAATGCAGCCGGTATTACAGGTACAGACAACATAAGTGATTTGCGGCATATTGATTTTGTAGATGCATATTGCGAGAGGATTAGGCTAGCTGTTTGCGATGGCAGACGGGAATTTGCAACAAGTACACTCCGGAATGGATTGATCAAACTTACTCAGTATTACAAACTTGGCGGTGAAATGGCGAAAGCTTCACATAAAGAGTACAGGAGAATGTATAATACTTTTTTCGGATTATTAAGTCTGAAACAAAAGCTAAAGTATGGTTTGTTTCTGTTAGTGCCAGAGATATATGTAATTATATATAACCCTTAAAACAGTGCTTTTCTGATATTTTGAAATATGTGAGGGATGCTTCAGAAACAAAGATTTTAGGGTCATTCACTGGTAAAACGAAATAATTAATACTGTGATAATCAAAAAGAGGTTGCAACATGAGTAAAAATGCAATAGATCTTAATAATAAAACAATACTTGTTACCGGCTCTCCGGGATTCATCGGAGCGAATCTGGTTTTAAGGCTTCTTAAGGAACTTGATGGTGGAACGATAGTCAGTCTGGATAACATGAATGATTACTATGATGTGGGCCTTAAAGAGTATAGGTTGAGACTCATTGAGAAGGCTGCTAAAAAGGCATCGGCTGGACATGTCTTCATAAAGGGTTCCATAGCAGACAAGGCTTTGGTTAATGAGCTGTTTGACAAGTATCATTTTGACGTGGTTGTTAATCTGGCAGCCCAGGCTGGAGTTCGCTATTCCATTGACCATCCTGATGTTTACATAGAATCCAATATCATTGGCTTTTACAATATTCTTGAGGCCTGCAGAAATCATCCGGTTGAGCACCTTGTATATGCTTCCAGCTCATCAGTTTACGGAGGCAATAAAAAAGTGCCCTTCAGCACAGAGGACAAGGTTGATAATCCTGTAAGCCTTTATGCTGCAACCAAGAAGAGCAATGAGCTTCTGGCGCACTCTTATTCCAAGCTCTATAATATACCAAGTACAGGACTTCGCTTCTTTACGGTATACGGACCTGCCGGAAGACCGGATATGTTCTATTTTTCGGCGGCCAATACCCTGGTCAAGGATGGAACAATAAAGATCTTCAACTACGGAGATATGAAAAGAGATTTCACCTTCATCGATGATATTGTCGAAGGAGTTCTCAGAGTTATGCAGGGAGCACCTGAAAAGGCGGTTGGTGCTGATGGACTGCCAATCCCTCCCTATGCTGTATATAACATAGGTGGTGGTACACCTGAAAATCTGCTAACATATATCAGTACGCTTCAGGAAGAGCTTGTCCGTGCAGGAGTACTTCCAAAGGATTATGATTTTGAAGGGCACAGGGAAATGGTTCCTATGCAGCCGGGAGACGTACCTATTACATTTGCGGATTCCAAGGCACTTGAAGAAGATTACGGTTTCAGACCGGAAATAGATATAAGGACAGGACTCAGGGCTTTTTGCGAATGGTACAAAGAATATTATTGTTGAAAGGATCATGGCAGCATAATGAAAATAGCAGTTGCAGGAACAGGGTATGTTGGATTATCACTGGCGGTTTTGCTATCTCAGCACAATGATGTTACCGCGGTGGATATAGTTCAGGAGAAGGTTGATAAGCTCAATAGCTGGATAAGCCCAATTCAGGATGATTATATAGAGAAGTTCTTATCAGAGCATGAGGAGAGAGGGCTATCTCTCAAGGCTACAACAGATGGGGCATCAGCATACAAGGATGCTGATTTTGTTATCATTGCTGCGCCAACTAACTACGATCCTCAGAAGAACTTTTTTGACTGTTCAGCTGTAGAGGCGGTAATCGATCTGGTTCTTAAGTCAAGCCCATCAGCCACGATGATTATAAAGTCTACAATTCCCGTAGGCTATACCATGAAGGTCAGGGAGAAGTTTGGAACAGACAGGATTCTCTTTTCTCCGGAGTTTCTTCGTGAATCCAAGGCGCTTTATGACAATCTCTATCCATCGCGAATTATCGTCGGCCACAATGGGGAACTGGAAAAAGCGAAGGCGTTTGCAGGGCTCCTTACTGAAGGCGCAGAAAAAGAGAATATAGATGTACTTTACATGGGAACTACCGAGGCTGAGGCAGTTAAACTCTTTGCTAACACATATCTGGCACTTCGTGTATCCTACTTTAATGAGCTTGACACCTATGCTGAGCTTAAGGGATTAAATACAAAAGACATCATCGAAGGAGTTTGCCTTGACCCTAGAATTGGCAATCATTACAACAATCCCAGCTTTGGCTATGGCGGCTATTGCCTTCCTAAGGATACAAAGCAACTTCTTGCCAATTTCCAGGATGTTCCTGAGGATCTTATCAGGGCTATTGTGGAGAGTAACAGGACAAGAAAGGATCACATTGCCGACAGGGTTTTGGAGAAGGCTGGCTACTACACAGCAAGCTCCATGTGGAATGCAGAAAAAGAGCGTCCTATTACCGTGGGCGTTTACAGGCTCACAATGAAAGCAAACAGTGACAACTTCCGCCAGAGTTCAATCCAGGGTGTCATGAAGCGTATCAAGGCAAAGGGCGCTACGGTTATTGTTTATGAGCCGACACTTGTAGATGGCAGTACTTTCTTTGGAAGTCTTGTGGTTAATGACATTGAGAAATTCAAGAGTGCCTGTGACAGCATCATTGCAAACCGTTATGACTCCGTGCTGGACGATGTTGCAGACAAGGTTTACACAAGGGATCTTTTCAAAAGAGACTGATTATCATTTTTTTCTTTTACATAAATAGTGTATTTTGAAAAAAAGTTGTGAATAAATATACTATTCATGACTTTTTTATTTCAAATTAAGTATTGAAAAACTATCTGCTTGTGCTAAAATACTGTGTGTATCGTATATGTTAAAATTTTATAAAAATTACATGAATTTTATTTGTTCGTTTTGGAGTAAATGATTGTAAGCTTTGTAGAATTATAATTGTATGCATATAGTGTTTGATTATGTTGAGGGAAAAGAGAGGACTAGATAATGAAGAAGAAAACGCTTGATAAACAGCTTATCAAAGCACTTGCAATCGGAATCAGCGCAAGCATGGCTCTTCAGCCTGTTACAGCACTTGCAGCTGAAGGTGAGGAAGGAACAAACGCCGAACAGGAGAGCATTGTTAATACACCCGGCGAGGGTAGTGCTACTGAAGCAGCAGGTAATACCGAGACATCTGAGAGCGTTGCTGAGATAAAGGATAAGATCGAAAATATCGAGAACGCTGAAAGCGAAGCAAAGGCAGAAGTTAGTAATATTGCTAATGAGCAGTTTGAATTAGCTACTAAGGGTGATGCTGAAGGCAATAAGAAGGATCCGATTCAGGCAACTGAGGATGCTCTCACAAATGCAGGACTGTATGCAGATGATGTGAATAAAGAAATTGCTAATGCAAGTACTGATGCCGAGAAGGAAGCTGCTGAGGCCAAGAAGTCTGTTGTAGAGAATGCGCTTAATGATGGTGTACTGGTAGAGACTTCTGCAGAGGAATTCGGTCAGGCGAGGGAAGCATGTGAGGAGACTGCTAAAGCTTCAGTTGTTGATGCTAATGACGGCAGGGAAAGCATTGTTGAGGAGGCTACCACAGCTAAGAATCTTATCGGTGATGCTGCAGATGCGGTTTGGCCGTCTGTTCTTTCAGATGTTGTTAGCAGTAATCCTGATAGCGATGCTGTGAATTTCATTAACAGCGAATTCCTTAAGCATGTTGACATTGTAGATGGCAAAGTAGTACTCAAAAAGGATGAAGGAGCTGTAGAAGCCACTCTCGCAGTAAAAAAAGCTGTTGAAGAGTATATTGCTAGCGAAGATACAACGGAGGAAAATAAAAACATAGCAAAAGCTGCTCTTGCGAAGATGGAAAGAGTCACAGCTTTGTCCGAAGTTTACTCAGCAGCAGAGCAGGGTGAAGCTGATATTAAGGCAAAAACTGATGATTTAAATAAGTTAGCTGAGAATGCAATGAACACTATTGGAGATGATGCTGATAGCTCATTGAATTCATGGTTTGCCAACTATGGTTCTGCTTCCAAGGCTACAACAGCAGTAGAAAAGACCACAGAAGAGAAAGTAAAAGATGCTATAAGAAATACAAAGGTTAAAAATGCAGAGGCAGATGCAGCGGTATATGTAAAAGAATATACAGATGAGATTTATGCTAATGCCAAAGCTGAAGTTGAGGTTGGAACCAAGACACCTGATGCTGCTGCTGAAGAGGCCTATGGTTTGATTGAGGCATACGTTAATAAGAAGAAGGAAGCTTTATCTGATGCTGAGACAAAGGTAACGACTGCAAAGACTAATCTTGATGTGGCTGTTTTGACTGGGGATAAGGAAATAATTGCAACTGCTCAGGAAGCTTATGATAACGCAGTTACAGCTAAAGAAATTGCAGCTGCTGAGAAGACTATTGCTGATAAGGCACTTAATGAAGCTGGAAAAGTTAAGACTATATCAGGTGTGTTTAAAGCTGCCAGTGATGTGGTTACAGCTGTATCTGATGCCTATACCAATGTTATGAATGTGGTTAAGGGATACAGGGACGCATTTGTATCAGGAAAAAAAGCAAATGATCCTATTGGAGATGCTGCTGATACAACATGGAAGGATACTGAAAAATGGCTTGAAGCTGAGTACTTAAATGCTAATAATAGTGCTGAAAAACAGCAGGTTTTGACAGAAATAATTACTGAAGTGAAGCCTATTATTGATGCTGCTAATAACGGCGAGAAGAATCCGGTAGTTGCAGAGCAGGAAGCTCAGGCAGTTATTGCAAAATATAGTGCCAATGTAAATGAAGCTGATATAAAGAATACTTTATCTACATTGCAAACTAAGGTGGCTGGAATCAAAGCTGTATCTGATGTATATGCTTTGGCAAATGCTAACAATACAGATACCAAGGTTCACCAGGCATATTTGACTATGTTGAGTGATGCAGTTAGCCTTGCAAAGAATATTGGAGACCACTGCGATAAATTTATCGACTCTGTATTTGGCTGGACCGACGCAATCGTAAATGCTACTAAGAAGAACGCCGCAGATGCTGAGAAGAAGCAGGGGCTTTTACAGTCACTTTTAGCAGCTGAGAAGGCTGAGGAGGCTAAAAAATCCCAGCAGAATCCTGTAACAGACAACAGAAATGTTGTGGATCAGACAAACACTCAGGAGACATCCGGACAGGATGATTCTGAACAGCAGTCCGAGGGCGCTCCTGTTGCAGCTACACAGGGAACTACTTCAACAAGAGTTTTACAGACTGCTCCTATTGCTTCAGCTGCTACTAATGTAGTAACAAATGAAGTTGCTAATAATCGTGTAACAAGAAGAAATGCAGTAGCTGCTAACAATGCAGTTAATAACACTGTAGTTGTTAATGACAACGCTGCAGGCGGCGATGATAATTCAACTCAGGAAGCAGTTGCTGAGGTTGTGGCTGATATCGCTGATAGCCAGGTAGCAACAGTTGCTACACCGGAAGTTACAACTAACATAGTAGATGAAGCTACTGCAAAGATTGCAACTCCTGAAACCGGTAAAAAAGGTATACCTGGAGTACTTGTAGCTGTTCTTGGAACAGCAGTTGCAGCAGCTGGTGTTTCTGTTGAAGAGCTGATCAGAAGAGGTAAGATTAAGATTAAGTAATGCTGAAAAAACGGCGAATACTTTTTCTAAAAATCAAACATCTATAAATAGAACAGGCGAAGCAGTTATGCTTCGCCTGATTTTTTATTTATAATATAGCAGCGATGATACAGCAGATGATCACCACAAGGATTACAGCTCCAATAGCTATAAGCGCTATCTTGCGCTTTGTAAGTGCTTTTCCGGTATCTGTCCTAAGGTCTTTGATGTCCTGGCCTGGTTTTAGGTCGTCACCCTTATATTTAAGGGGACTTTCTTTATTCATATACTGTGATACCAGGATCAGGAAATCAAATAATCCTTCATGCTTGTGAAGGAAGTCAATGGCACTTTCAGGAGCGTGATTTTTCTTAAGGAGCGAGATCATCGCTCCTTTATTTTTGCCAACGAGCTCAATGATAAGGTCGCTGCTGGTTATAAAGTTAACTGCGCTGATCATGCCGCTGCTGAAGCCGTTCTGAAGGAGTATCTCCCGGATGTTTTTGGCCATCTGAGGGTGCTCGGTCTTGTACCTTAGAACGTAGGAGATGAGCTTTGCAGCGCTTTCTTTATAGTTCTCATCACAAAAGATATCAGCCAGCTTATCGGTATCGCCTGAAAAGGCGCTTACGATGATATTTCCAAGCATCTCAGCAACATTTTGTCTTGTAGTCATGCGGCAGGATCTGATGAAGCTGTTGAGCATGATGTCCAGGTCGGCCATTTTTTTATCCTGTCCGGAAGCTTTCCATAAGGACACTTCCCCAAGGTCGTCAAAAAAGAGAATGGCGTTAGGACAGTGGTTTTCTGCAAAGCCAAGTCTTCCGAAATTTGTGCCCAGGTAAAATTTCTTTTCACCGACATCGTTTAACAGGATATTAACAAAGTCGCTCTCGGCATTGAGGTTGTGGATCTTGGGCTGGTTCTTTATGATCTCCTCTGAATATTTCTTTATGAATTCATCTGAAAATCCCTGGCCGTCGAAGGCAAAACAGTTGTCTACGTGATCCTCCATAATGGTAATGAACTTGGCTTTGTTGCCGCCTTTGGAGTGGCCGGTTACCGTGATCACATTGCAATCTTCAAAATTCAGTGATCTGAACCAGTTTAGGGCGTTTTGCTGGAAATCGGTAGGAACCTTATATAGACCTGATACATTGTCTACCCATTCTGCATCGCCTTCAGTGCCTTTGAAGGCAACGATTGCCTCTTTTGCCTCGGGATCATAGAGATAGACACTTCGGCTACCTCCGGCATCAGAGCTTTCTATGTGGATTTCTCTGATCTGCAGGCTGCTAAGGAGTTTATCCCTACTGATTGCATGAAATATCTCCTTGAATTCAGCACCAAGCATTCCGGTGGTATATTCTTTTTCATCGTCAATCATCGTATCATTGGCTATCATGCCTTCTGTGTATTCTCCGACAGTCTGGGATTCGTTATATGGAGACAGAAAGGTAGCCTTGGGATTGCCGAAATTCTCGCAGTAAAGAAGATTGTTGATAAGTACGATTTGTTCGATAGACAGATTGCTGCTCATGAGACCCCCAATTATTCGAAAAATTTTTATCATTATACCATATAGTTGCTTTGAATTGGCGATATTGAATAAACAATACATACAAATATTCATCAAACAATCTTTATTGACGCTGCATGTTATATTGCAGTACTATTATAAAGATTTAATGTAAAGGATTGGAATATTTGAGGTCATAAGATTATGTCAGTTAAACTATGGGTTAAAAAAGTAGTGGGTTTTGTTAAATGTAAAAGGTATGGTGTTCGTGCCAATTTTGATGACAACATATATATAGGTGGGCACACTAAAATATTAGGTGGTAAACAAATAAAATTAGAAAAAAATGTGGTAATAAGGCCTGAGGTTCAATTATGGTGTGCCGGGAAAGAACTATCTATTGGACATGGCTCTGAAATAGGGCAGCGTTCAAGAATATCTATAACCAATCGTTGTAGAATTGGAAACGACGTTCTTTTTTCGCCAAATGTCTATATAACGGATCGCGACCATGAATATAGAAACATAGATATACCGGTTATTAGGCAGGGAATAAGGGACACAAACGCTGAGGTTGAAATTGGGGACGGTTCATATATTGGGATAAATTCTGTCATTGTGGGCAATGTTACGATAGGGAAACATTGTGTAATCGGTGCTAATTCTGTGGTTACAAAAAGCATCCCTGATTACTGCGTAGCTGTAGGTTCTCCTGCAAAAGTGATAAAGCGTTATAATCTAAATAGTGCTTCTTGGGAGAATGAATTATAATCCTATCCCATGAAGCACAGAAATGTAAATGTTTTTGAATTCAGACGGAGATAATAGTGTCTTTTAAGGCATTTGCGCAAGCCTTTAGACTACAGTTTTCCAACAGCCATTCATGTAAAGCGCGTCCTTTTTGGGTACGTTCTTTCTCATCTGAAAGTAGGAGATTTATTCTTTCCTTCCACAATTCAATATTTGGGGATAGAATTTCTCCTCTTTCGTCATTTATATATTCCATATACGTAGTATTAGTGTTGGTCATAAAAGGGACGTTACAAGAAGCTGCAGTGTACATTACAATGAGCCCTGCGGGAGCTTCTGTTGTTACAGGACACATGACTATCTTCGATAAGTATATGTCTCTGTTAAACTCGTCAAGTTTGACGTTATTCTTTAAGGTAACATTTGGATATTGAGTAACATCTACAGCCAGCTGGTCTAATTGTTCATTTTTTAAAATAAAGCAAAAGCTAACGTCTTTTAATTCCTTGGCCAGTCTAAAAGCAAAATTCCAGTCTCTGGATGAAGTGCCGCCCATAAACACATCGTATTTTTTCTCAAAAGGGCCGGAATATGAAGCATAATTTTTATCATAAAGGTCAAGATATGGATCATGGACCAGATGAAGCTTTTCTTTGAGATTTAGCTCTTTTTGCAGATAGTCGCCATAATATCTGCTGGAAACAGTTCCATGAAAATCTTTTGACGCGAGCGCAATTTGATATCCTTTTTTATAAAGCTTTCCCTTGAAGCTGTTGTTAAGCTTAAGCATGATGTTTTGCGCGATTATTTTTCTTTTTCTAAATGTCAGCTTTGATAAAAAGAAAAGAATTACCCCTTGAAGATCAAACCAACATACAATACAATCTCCGCTTTTTGTCGCAGCCAGTGCTTTATTTGCTCCATCTATCCACTGGAAAATTATCTTTTTTCCATCTCGTTCGGTTCCAAGTGCGGTGATTTTAAAATCACCGAATGCATTTTGCCAAGTTTTCTGCCAATTATCGTCAGATTTGAAATCAAAAAGCCAGTAATTTGCCATTTTTTATGTACTCCTAATGTCGTTTATCAATTAAGTAAAATTTTTTTACAAAAATCCTACTAAATGCTATCATAAAAATCCATTAAGAAAAACAAGTTTTTTACAGAAATAGGACGTATTATGAACGAATATAATTATGTAAATCTAAGAGAAAAAACGCAGCTGCGTCAAACCGCCGCAAACTGGTTTCATGAAAAATGGGGAGTGCCAACAGAGGCTTATCAGGAATGCCGTTGCCAGGGAATATCCGGTAAGCTGCTTAATCTGGTGGTGGATGATATGAAGTCCAAGGGCATTACGCCGCTTTATCTGTTCACAGATCACACCGGGTTTTATGAAAGGTATGGATGGGAGTTTTTCTGCATGGCCCAGGGTGATGGAGAACCTGAGCCAACAAGGCTTTACATCCATAAATGAGTTTGTTTAGTATTGTTGGGAGTTGAGGTATTATAAAGGTGGACAATAAATCATTTGATTCAAAAAGAATAGCGCTGGGGTATGCAAATAGACCCTGGCTTCATAAATCAGTAATAGAACAGATGAAAAAAGACCTGGGACTAGATTATGCTTTTTCTTATGGAACTGGACTTGATGTTGGTTGCGGAGCAGGTCTTTCAACCAAGGCACTGCGCCTTATTTGCCATAAGGTTACTGGGACGGATATTGCAGATGCCATGGTTCAGGTATGTGAAGAGCTTTATGGAGAGGATCCTGCATATTCCTTCTACGTAGCAAAGGCGGAAGAGACCAGGATTCCTGAAGAAAAGTATGACATAGTGACTGCAGCCGGATGTATCAATTGGGTAGATGAAAAGAAATTCATGTCAAATATGGCTGAAGTTCTAAAAGATGAAGGTGTCATAGTCATATACGATTTTGGAATTACGGACAGGATGGTTGGAGATGACGCTTATACCGCATGGTATCAGGATGAATACCTAAAGAGATTTCCTAAGCCCCCAAGAAAAGAAAACAAGTGGACTCAGGAAGATCTTCCCCAAGGCTTTGTCATGGAAAAGCAGACGGAATATGACATGGAGTACTCCTTTGACCTGGAAGGCTTTGTGGATTTTATGCTGATCCAGTCAAATGTTAATGCTAAGATAGAGAGTGGAGCAATAACTGCCAAGCAGGCTAGAGATTGGATGAAACAGTCCCTGTCTCCGATTTTTGGAAAAGAGCTAAAACAGCTCATCTTCTATGGCTACAGCTGGTATATAATTAAGAGTTAAAAAAGTATGAGATGAGCTATTCTGCAGGAAATAAGCAAGCATAGTTATTCCTACTTAGAGGTTGAACTATATATTTGAGTCATATATAATGTGTGAGATTATTTGCATAAAAATACAAGAAGGTACCAGAATAATGAAAAATCTAACTTATGTTTTTAAATGGTTTTTGGCTATATTAATATCATTTGCACTGATCAATGTTATTTGCTTTTTTTATGAGAGGCAGGGAGGATGGAGAGATACTCCGAATGGTGCTACACTGGCTGTCAGAGAGCCATACTCGGTTCTTGTGCATGGAACAGAGGGGTATTCTATAACTATAGTTGATAAAAATGGATATCTAAATCCTGATAAAGAGCTGGCAGATGAATATGTGCTTATTATGGGATCTTCACATACTCAGGGTAAAGAAGTATCTCCTGACAAGAAGTTCTCAGTGCTAATTAATGATTCGTATGGAGATGATAAATATCTTCACACCTATAACATTGCTTGCGATGGAAGTTATTTGCCAACACAGATAAAGTATTTTAAGGCTGCTTTAGAAGCATTTCCGGGAGCTAGTATTGTGGTGATAGAAATTGCAAGTACAGCTTTTGATACGTCTGTTTTGGAACAGAGCCTGAACCAACCAGAATATGATCCGTTAGATTCAGCAGTTTGGTTTGAAAATATGTCTATAACAGATAAGATACGAAGTGCTGTAAAAGATTATATACCCATGTTGTCTAAAATCAAAAGGAATTATATGACAATAAAAGAGGCAAAAGCAGTTCAGGTAAAACAGCCTATTGATTTAGATGAGTACAGGATAGTAATAAATAAGGCATTACAACTGATAAGATCAGAAACTGACGTTCCTATAGTGTTTGTATATCATCCGGGTGTGATAGTAAATTATGATGGTTCAGTCACCTTGGGATATAGTGAAACTAATGATATATTTGAGGATGCATGCTTACAAAACGGTATTGATGTAATAGATACAGGCGAAGCGTTTCTCGAATGCTACGAAAATAGCAAAGAGTTACCATATGGCTTTTCAAACACAACGCTTGGAACAGGTCATCTTAATGCTACCGGACATAAGATCATTGCAGATGAAATAATAGAATATTTGGAGGTTCAGAGGTGACTTTTTATTCGATAAGCTTTGCCCTGTTTTTTTTGTTTTTTTCTTTTTTGATCACTAGAGCAAAAACCACACAAACTCAACATATAATTTTTCTTGTTGCTAATATAATATTTTATTCATTTTGGGATTTTAGGTTTTTATTGCTGATATTTGCAGTTGTACTGATTTGTTATTCAAGTGCCTTGATGTATAAGGCTCGAAATAATCAGCACTTTATTTATTTTGCGGCTGTAATGTGCATCTTTATACTTGGAATATTCAAATATTTTAATTTCTTTTCTGCATCTTTTTCGAATCTGTTTGGGTTTAACGATCATGTAACAATTAATCTAATACTACCGCTAGGAATATCATTTTACTTGTTTCAGGCAATGAGCTATTTGTTTGATGTCTTATATGGAAAGATAGAACCAGAAAAGAATTTTATTAAACTTGCTGTATATATTTCTTTTTTTCCTCAAATTACAGCGGGGCCTATCGTAAAGGCAAAGGATTTTCTGCCACAATTAAATACACTTCACAAAATTAACAAAAAAAATGTTTATGAGGGCATTCAGCTATTCCTGATTGGATTGACAAAAAAGGTTGTTTTTGCTGATAGAATTGGTGTTGCTGTTGATGCTGTTTATAGTGCTCCTGCTGCATATAATGGCCTTAGCGTTTGTATGGCCATTATTGGTTATTCATTTCAAATATATTGTGACTTCTCCGGATATTCTAATATGGCAATTGGTATTGCTAGAATATGGGATTTTGATTTAGGGAAGAACTTTAATGCGCCGTATATAGCTAAGAATCCTTCAGACTTTTGGAGAAGGTGGCATATTTCATTATCTACCTGGTTTAGGGATTATGTTTACATTCCGCTTGGAGGTAACAGAAAAGGTAAGTTAAGAACATATTTTAATCTTTTTATCACAATGGTCTTGAGCGGAATTTGGCATGGCGCTAATCTGACATTTATTATATGGGGAATCATCCATGGACTCGCATCTGCTTTGCATAAGATTATGGTTGATTTTCAAGTGGACAGAAAAAGAACAAATGGGAGAATGCATGAATTCTTCTGTGTATTAGTCACTTTTGTGTTTGTTTCATTGGCATGGGTCATATTTAGAGCCAATAGTTTAAATGAGGCGTTAACTGTTTACGCAAGTATATTTAATAACTCGGGTATTCATTATATCAATGTTTATGTGGTCTTGTATGTTATTTTGCTTACATTATTTAACGTATTTGCTCTAATAAAGAATAACAGACAAGTAATTACGATAAATCTGGATTTAGACAGATTTGAGAGTATGGTTGCGGTTTCTCTATGGGCTTGGGCAATTGTATTGTTTATGTATTGTGGCAATTCAGCTTTTATCTATGCTCGTTTTTAAGAAGGCAAGATTATAAATAAATCATTCTGTTAATATTTACGACATGCAATATATAACCACGTATGGCTAAGAACTAAAAGAGTACTACAGCTGGTATATAATGAAATAACTACATTCAATTGCGATTCTTTTTTATTTGTTCGGAAAAAAGGTGTAAATATGCTTGAAGTAGGAACGAAGGCACCTGATTTTAAGTTGCCGGATCAGAATGGAACGATGCATTCACTGTCGGAATACAAAGGCCGGAAAGTTGTTTTGTATTTTTACCCCAAAGACAATACTTCCGGATGTACTAAGCAGGCATGCAGCTTTGGAGAATTATATCCTCAGTTTCGGGAAAAAGGAGCTGTTGTCCTGGGAGTAAGCAAGGATTCTGTTGCTTCCCACAAGAAGTTTGAGGAAAAGAATGGGCTCCCGTTTACTCTTTTATCTGACACAGAGATTGAAGTCATCAAGGCTTACGACGTCTGGAAAGAGAAAAAGAACTATGGCAAAGTGTCCATGGGCGTGGTGAGAACTACGTATTTGATTGATGAAAATGGCATTATTGTCAGAGCTATGGATAAAGTCAAAGCAGCAGATAATCCGCAGGATATGCTGGATATATTAAGAGGAACCGGTGAATGATGTTCTTGAAAAAGAAATCTGAAAAGAAGACATACGACAAGGAAAACAAGAAACCTGTAATCAAAGCAAGTATCTGCAATGGAGAGCAGGTTGCCGGATTTCAGGATATCCATACGGGTGCCTTTGAGGAAGTTATGCTGATCAGAAATTCCAAGGATCTGTCTCAGTTCATGGATGATTATGGAATTAGTGGGGATATTGAGAAAATCTATTGATATCGCGAAAACAAATACTTTTATGCATGAAGCAAGGAGCCAAAACCTATGATAAATATATTAATGATCTGCCACGGCACTCCGAAGGGATGATAATGCAGGCTTTTTCATAATGGGGCAAAGTTTTGCAAATTACGGAGGATGAATAAAGAGATACTACCAACCATACTACTAAGGCGCGTAGTATCGATGCTATTTATGTTTATTAAAGAGCTAGATGCTATTTAAATTTGTTGAAAAGATAGCTGATTTATGTTATTATAATAATGATCTGAGCGGAAGCTCTTTGGATCACCGCAGGCGGGAAGAATTTCCCGTCATTTTTTTTGGAGTTAATGACTATGAAAGAACTTAGCATTTTTATTGATGAGTCAGGTGATTTTGGAGAAACGAGGGACATAAGAGATTATTATCTGGTGACATTTGTTTTCCATGATCAAGGTAATGATATTACAGAGAATACAATTATGCTTGAAAATAGCGTAAAAGAGTCTGGATTGGATATTGAGTATATCCATACTGGCCCAGTTATTCGTAAAGAAGGAATTTTTAAAGATTATTCTTTAGATGAAAGAAGGCAGCTGATTTATAGGATGTTCAATTTTGTAATGAAGTGCCCTATAAATTTTTGTACTGTGGCCATCAAGAGAAAAGAGGCAAACGACAGAGTTCAGCTGTCTGGTAAACTTGGAAAGGCTATAAATGCTATGCTTGCTGAGCATATGGATTATCTTAATGAATATGATAAGGTAATCGTTTATTATGATAATGGTCAGAGAGAGCTTGGCTCAATTCTTAATGCCATTTTCTCTATTCAG
>JAEEGL014738120.1_pt1 | contig 79992 bp, 50 predicted proteins | sample 9134231 | NCBI WGS metagenome assembly JAEEGL01 (sample SAMN16246548, study PRJNA631951) | gut metagenome | biome: gut microbiome; feature: rumen; material: fiber-attached | host: Bos | place: Iran: Karaj | collected 2018-10 | reverse complement strand
TCTACCTGACGCAATGCAATTCCGTGGAATTCGGAGAACTGCGTATGCCGCGCATCGCGCACATCGTTGAAGCCATCGCGCATCAGGCCGACGAAGCCATTGCGAGCGGGCAGGTGGCGGCCGATCTTCGTTTCGGACACGACTGGCCCTATATGGCCATGGTCAGTTACCTCGGGCTGGAAGGCCCCGGTGACCGGATGACTTTCGAAGAGATTCCGCAAAAATGGTTCGGTCCGCAGTATATCTGCCTGGCCTGCAACCTGCAACTGGTATTCTACCGCAACAACAAGGGCCGCGTCCTCGTCAAGTTCCTGGTCAATGAGAAGGAAACCCTCCTGAAAGGGTTGGAACCGGTTCAGGGGCCGTATTATGACTGGGCGGTCGTAAGGGAGAACCTGGACGGCTGGCGTCGCGCATAAACTTCTGCGAACTAGTTTACGCTGATCGTCAAGGGCTTTTTCGTGGCTTTGAGAATGAGTTCCCGGGGACCGTCGGCCAGACAGGCGATGATGGCCACCTCCTTGCCGGCGAGGTCCTTGTCGAATTCCAGGGTAAGGCTGACGCGGCTCAGGTCTTCGCTCCATTCGGCCTTGGTGACCAGCGTGCCGAATCCGGTGGAGACGGTGCCGCTCCGGTGGTAGGCGTTGTACCAGTTGATGATGGGTGACGAAAGGCCGGAGAAATTGTTCCAGCCGCCGCCGCGGCCCGTGGCCAGCATAAAATGCTCGTAGCAGTTGTAGGAATCCTCGCACTCGCGTTCCCAGTTGGCGAGCGCGGTATCGGCAATCAGCCGGGCTTTTTCCGGCAGCCCCAGGTCCAGCATCGTTTTCCAGAGGATCATCTGGTGCGGCAGCCAGACGGTGCCGTTCCAGTAGCCGTCGATCCGGTAGTACGGGGCCCGCTGGTCCACGGCGGTAATGCCGCAGGGGCTCCAGAGCTCGCCTTCCGTGAAGATATGCTGTAACAGCCGCCGGCTTTGCTCTTCGTCGGTGATGCCGGCGACCAGCGGCGTGACGCCGTCCAGGCCCATATTGAAATTGACGCCGTCTTCCGTGCGGTAGAGCCCTTCCGGCACTCCCTCCGCATCGTGCCTTACATAGCCGAAGTAGCCGCTCTGCGCGTCCCAGGCGTTATCCAGGATGCCCTTGCGCATGGCGGCGATATCCCGGTCGTATTGCTTGATGTCCTTCTTCAGTCCCAGGTGGGCGGCCAGGAGGCGGAGTATCTTGGCGCAGCGGATGTAGTAGGAGGTGGAGACCATCGGCGCCGTCCGGGCGCGCAGTTCCTTCTGCGGCCGGAGCGTCCACTGCGGGGGATAATCGTCCCAGCCGCCGCTGTTATAGAAGAGGTGCCAGGTGGACAGGAGACCGCTGGCTTTGCGGTATTCCGGACCGGACATATAGTCGTAGAAACGCTTGAGGCGGGGATAGATCTCGCGGAGTTGCGCTTCGTCGCAGCCGCCCCGCTCCCATACGTCGCCGATGGCCAGGATCTGGGTCGCCAGGGGAGTGCCGTGGTGTACGAAGGGCGCCTCTTCTTCCGGTGCGGTGGTGTACTGGCGGATGATTTCATAGCCGCGTCCCGGGTCGATTTCGCTCATCGCCCAGGCGATGAATCCGCAGTCCCAGGTGTAGAGGCTGTTCCAGTTCTTTCCGGGGCAGAAGTGACGGATGGGCTCCCCGAAGGCGTCGATGGGGTAGACGACGTTGGTCAGCAGCGTGGCCTGCAGCAGCCGGTAGCCCAGCGGCATATTGTCGGCCCCGGCCTGCGCCGTCAGCCCGCTTTCCGGGGCAGCGGCGGCTTTCAGTTCATCCGTTCCGGGGTTCAGGACGATGAGTTGCCAGAGGGTGGTGTCCCGCTGCGGCTGCAGCACGACGGGCCGCAGGAAATTGGCGGTATAGTGCCCCTTCTTGTCGCCCTTCATATCTTTGCGGACGTGGTCGTGCACCTTGCGGGGCATCAGCTGCTCCAATTTGGCGCAGCGCCACTGCCGCACTTCGCTGTAGGGATAGTCCCAGAAAACGCCGTAACTGGCGTCCACTTCCGGATAGCGCACGGTAAACCAGCCGTCCCCTTGTTTGAGCTCCGGCGTCCACTTCTCCTCCGCACCGCCGCTCTTGCGGACGGCCAGTTGGAGGCTGATGTTCTGCACCAGTTCCGTATGGTTTACGCAGCGCGTCTCCAGCAGCACCCGGCGCTCGTCCAGCACGTGGTAGGAGGCATCCACGAACACCCGGTCCTTCCATTCGATGTCGTGCCGGTAAGTGATGTGCTTCATATCGGGCGTCACGGCCCAGGGATGCACGCCGGACTCGAACAGGGCGCAGGGGACCTTCACGTTGCGCCGGTACACGCCCGGCACCAGACAGAATTCCACCTGGATGCCCGAAGAGAGGTCCTGGATATGGGAAATGCCAAAGTATTCCTTGGAATACGGGCCCCACTGGGAGAGGGAGGCGATATCGTGCGACGGTGCCGCAAACAGGCCGGTAAAAGCCAGCGAAAAGGCAATCAGCAACAAAGCGATTCTGCGCATGGTCGGAAGAATGAAAGATTCTAACAAATATAGCGTTTTCCTGAACTTTTTCATACATTTGTAGGAATTATTGTGCTTAGATGCCTATAGCTGAAATCATCATTGCCTCCGTCGCGCTGGCGGTCATCATCGTCCTGGCGCTGATCCTCGTCCGCAAGGATGCCGAGGTGAAGACCGCGAATGCGCTGGCCCTCCAGAACGAAAAACTGCTGGAGGCGCGGGAGCAGGCGATGCGCAAGGAGGCGGAAGCCACGATGAAGTCCATTACCGTCGGGCTCGAGCAGAATATCAAGGCGATGAAGGAGGCCTTCGAGGCGCAGAAGAAATCGCAGGTCGAAGAGAGCAGCGCCATCAAGACGCAGTTCGCGGAGACGGTCAAGCACCTGCGCGAGCAGACGGAGTCCATCGGCAACAAGGCGGAAAGCCTGGCCAGTGCGCTGAAGGGCAAGAACAAGATGCAGGGCATCTTCGGGGAGACGATCCTGGAAAACATTCTCAAGGCGGAAGGGCTGCGTCCCAGACACGATTACGATGCGGAGTTCTACCTGCGCGACAAGTCCGGCAACATCATCCAGAACGAGGAGACGGGCCGGAAGATGCGCCCGGACTTCGCCCTGCATTTCCCGGATGAGACGGAAATCCTCATCGACGCCAAGGTGTCCCTCAGCGGTCTGGCGGACTATTTTGAGGCTGAAACGGACGAGCAGCGTGCCGCGGCCTCCCGCCGCAATCTCGAATCCGTGCAGAACCACATCCGGGAACTGACCGGCAAGGAGTACCAGAAATATGTCGTGGGCCGCAAGACGCTGGACTACGTGATTATGTTCATCCCCAACTACGGGGCCTATCAACTCGCCAAGCAGGAAGATCCGGAACTCTTTGCCAAGGCCTTCCGCCAGAACGTGCTCCTGACCACGGAAGAGACCCTGATTCCCTTCCTCCGCCTGATCCACACCGCCTGGGTGCAGCGGGAGCAGATGGAGAACATCGCCGAAATCGTGGACGCCGCGCAGAATATGGTGGACCGCGTGGCGCTTTTCTGCGAGGAGAACGCCAAACTGGAAGCGTCGATGGAGGCGTTGCTCCGGAACTTCAAGAAGAATTCGGCCCGCCTGGTGGAGAGTCCCCAGAGCATCGTCGGCGCGGCCAGGAAGGCCATTGCGCACGGCATCAAGGAACCGGCGGGGCATCTCCTTCCTCCCCTTAACGCAGATTTGCATGAATAAACTTTCGAAAATCCGTCATTTCGCCCTGGATATGGACGGGACCCTGTACCTGGGGGACAAACTTTTCCCCTGGACGCAAGGCTTCCTCGCCAAACTTCGGGAGAAAGGCATCGGCTATACCTTCCTTACGAACAACCCCACGAAAAGCGTGGCGGACTATCTGCAGAAACTGAAAAATCTGGGCATCGAGGCCACGGAAGACAATATGCTCACGACCTCGCTGGCCGCCATCGACTACCTCAAATCCACGTATCCGCAGGCGCGCCGCCTGTTTATGCTGGGGACGCCGAGTATGGTGGAGCAGTTCCTGAAAGCCGGATACGAAGCCTGTGCGGACGATCCCGACGACCGTCCGGACGCCCTCGTGGTCGCCTTCGACACGACCCTGACCTATTCCCGCCTGTGCCGCGCCGCCTGGTGGGCGAAGCAGGGGATTCCCTATGTCGCCACCAATCCGGACCGCGTCTGCCCGACGGACCAGCCTACGGTGCTCGTGGACTGCGGTTCGCTGCAACGCTGCATCGAGGAGGCTACCGGCCGCAAGCCCGACATCGTGCTGGGCAAGCCGGATCCGACGATGCTATTAGAACTGATGAAGAAGCACGGGCTCGCGCCGGATGAAATCGCCATGGTGGGAGACCGCATCTATACCGATACGACGATGGCACGCAATGCCGGCGCCGTCGGCATCCTCGTGCTTTCCGGCGAAACGACGGCCGAAGTGGCGGCCGCATCGCCCAATCCGCCCGACTTCGTTTTCGCGAACGTCGGGGAAATCGCAGACAAGATTTAACGATAAAAATATGGTAAAAGTAGATTTAAAAGCTTGCAGCTCCTTTGTCAAAGATGCAGAGTACGCTGAATTCCTTGCCAAGGCCCTGAACGCCTGGGATGTGTTGGACAGTGAGAAGGGTGCGGGGAACGATTTCCTCGGCTGGAAAACCCTTCCGCTGGATGTGGATGAGAACTTGATTTCCGCGATGGAGGCCGTGCGCGAAGACTGGAAGGCCCGCGGGGTGGAACTGGTGATCGTCATCGGCATCGGCGGTTCCTACCTGGGCGCCCGCTGCGCCGTGGAGGCCCTTTCCCATTCGTTCATGCGTCCGCAGGGCGCGCCGCAGGTGGTCTTTGCCGGCAATAACCTTTCCGAAGAATACATCGCCGAACTGATGGACCTGGCCGCCGTGCGCAATACCGCCTGCGTGGTGATTTCCAAGTCCGGTACGACGACCGAGCCCGCGGTGGCTTTCCGCATCTTCAAGGAAATGCTGGAGCAGCGCTACGGCAAGAAGGAAGCGGCGGAGCGCATCGTCGCCATTACCGATGCCGCCCGCGGAGCGCTCAAGACCCTTTCCACGCAGGAAGGCTATCGCACCTTCGTCGTTCCCGACAATGTCGGCGGCCGTTTCTCCGTGCTGACGCCGGTGGGTCTGCTGCCCATCGCCCTGGCGGGCTTCGATATCCGGGCGATGCTGAACGGTGCCGCGCAGGAGCGCAAGGCCCTGCTGGACCGCAGCGAAGCCAATGCCGCCGTGCAGTATGCGGCGATGCGCAACCTCCTGCACGAACGCTACGGCAAAGCCGTTGAAATCCTCGTTACCTACAATCCCAAGTTTACCTACCTCGCGGAATGGTGGAAGCAGCTCTACGGCGAGTCCGAGGGCAAGGACGGGAAGGGCATCTTCCCGGCCAGCGTCACCAATACGGCCGACCTGCACTCGATGGGACAGTTCATTCAGGAGGGCAGCCGCGTTATGTTCGAGACGGTCATCAACATTGAAAAGGCCAACCGCAGCGTAGTGATCGGCAGCGATGAGCAGAATCTCGACGGCCTGAACTTCCTCGCCGGACAGCACGTGGAGCATTGCAATGCGATGGCGCGCCTGGGCGTGAAGGTGGCCCACATCGACGGGGGAGTGCCCCAGATGGAAGTGGCGATCGAGCGCATCGACGAAAAGAACCTCGGCGCGATTTTCTACTTCTTTGAATTCGCCTGCGGTATCTCGGCGTACGTGCTGGGTGTGAATCCTTTCAACCAGCCCGGCGTGGAGGCGTACAAGAAGAATATGTTCGCCCTTTTACGCAAACCGGGTTACGAGGCTCAGACGGAGGCGCTGCTCAAGCGCCTCTAAGATTCGAACAATTTTTTTTGGGGATTCGGAAATTATCGTTATCTTTGCATCCGCTTCCGTTGGAAGCAACCAGTCTGGTGCGGTAGTTCAGCTGGTTAGAATGCCGGCCTGTCACGCCGGAGGTCGAGGGTTCGAGTCCCTTCCGCACCGCAAATCAACAACCTGTTCCATCCGGAACGGGTTGTTTCTTTATCGTTCTGTTCTAAAAAAATCACTAATTGTAGTGAGATTAATCCGGGGGAAATGCTATCTTTGCCCAAGTAACTTGATTATTTAATTAACGGATTCTATGATAGCTGTATCAAAGCGATGGACGCTGCTGGCCCTTGCGGCGCTGACAGGGATGGTTTCCTGCTCGGTTAAAGGAGAAAAGGAAGAGATGAACGCCAACCTGCCCGGGCAGGTGGAGATGGTTTTTGAAGCGACGAACGAGGGGAGTGGTTCAAAGACCGCCGTGCAGGAAGACGGCGCTTCCGTATGGTGGACTGCGCACGAGTCCATCAGCATTTTCTATAGCGACGCTGCCGGGAGCAAGTTTATGTCGACGAACGATGCCCCCGTGGCCAGGGCGCAGTTCAAAGGAACCCTGAATACGCTTACGGGCGAAGTGGACGAATCTTCCCCCTGCGATTACTGGGCCCTGTATCCCTATGACCCTTACGCTTCCTTCGACGGCACGGGCATCGCTACCTCGCTTTCGCCCTATCAGAAGGCGGCTGCGGAGACTTTCGCGGATGGCCAGTGGCCGACGCTCGCCCGTTCCGGGAATATGTTTCTTTCCTTCCGTGCGATTTGCGCCGGATTCCGCTGCTCCTTCACCAGGGAGGGCGTGACTTCTATCAGCTTCAAGGGAAACAACGGCGAAGTCCTGGCCGGCAAGTTCCAGGTTGGGATGGACGGCGACAGTCTCCCGATTATCCTTGAAAACACCACAGAGGAAAAAGAAATTACCCTTTTCGCCCCCGTCGGCCAGACCCTGCAGACGGGCGTATTATATTATCTTTCCTTCTTCCCGACCGATTTTGCCCAGGGCTTTACCGTTACCTTCAGGACGGAAACGGAAAAGGCCGTCGTCGTATACGGAAGTGCCAAGGAATTCAAGCGTACCGAGGTCCATCGCGCCATCAACCTTGACAGCGGTGCGACCTATGTTGCGATGAGCGAGGACGAGAGGAACGAATATCGGCAGAAGCAGGAGCTTGTTCCGGGAATCAGCAAGGGTGCGTACAAGCACGTCGTCATCATCGGCGTGGACGGTGCCGGAGCCTTCTTCAGGGATACGGACACGCCCCGCTGCGACGAGATCTTCGCCGGGCAGGCGACCACTTACCGGTCCAGGATGGCGCTCCCGACGATGAGCGCCCAGGGCTGGGCCTCCATCCTGCACGGCGTCCTTCCTGAATTCCACGGATGCACCAATGCCATTATCGAGAAGAAGCCTTATCCTTTGTACAGCCCTTATCCGTCCGTCTTCAGGGTCGTCAGGGAGGCGATGCCGGAGGCGGAACTGGCTTCCTTCGTGGAGTGGAATCCCATCAACATCGGTGTCGTGGAGAACAACCTGGGCGTTGAGAAGGGAACCGGGGCGGATGACGCCGAAGTGACTGGCAGGATTCTCACGTACCTGAGGAGCAAGACACCTACGCTGATGTTCGTCCAGTTCTCGTCCCCCGATGACATCGGAGAGACCTATGGCTTTGGGACGGATATCTATCTGGCCACTATCAGTACGGCGGATGCGCTGGTCGGACGGATTTACGATCAGTTGAAACGCAATGGCGTCCTGGACGAGACCCTGTTCATCGTCACGGCGGATCACGGCGGACTCAACAAGTCGCATGGCGGCGACTCGGATGCGGAGAAATACGTATTCCTGGGCGTGGCTGGAAAGACCGTGGCCAGCGGGACGATCGTGGAGGCGGAGGGCCGTGATGTTGCCGCCATCGCCGCTTACGCGCTAGGGTTTGATTTCCCCGAGACCTGGAGCGGCCACGTTCCTGCGGGCGTCTTCAAGGATGTCACCGAGGTCGGGCCGCGCAGGGAAACCCAAATCCCCGGCACCAAGTACCGCAATCACCAGACGGAGCCTACTCCGGCCCCGTCCCAGTTGGAGTCCCTGCTGGAAGGTCACGACATCGTCGCCTACCTGCCTTTTGACGAGAGTATCAGTGACGCTTTCGGGAACGTGCAGACCAGCCAGTCAGGTACGCTGCAGTATGAGGATGCCTACTTCGGGAAGGGCGTGGCGCTGAATTACGGTTATGTTACGCTGAAGGATGTGAAGGTGGGGACAGGTTCCTTCTCCGTGGCTTTCTGGCTGAAGGGTTCCGTGGTGAGCCCCTCGGCGGCGGACCCGGGACTGATCTCCAACAAGGACTGGCAGGAAGGCGTATACAAGGGATTCATCTTGTCCTACCGGGGCACCAAGGACGTCAAGTTCAATGTGGGGGACGGCAACAAGAACAGGATGGATTTCGAGCGCACCCTCCCGTCCAATTACAATCAGGGATGGATGCACGTGATCCTTACCGTAGACCGGCCCAACCGCAAGGTCCGTGTTTTCTATGACTTTATCGATGGCGACGAGGCGGAAATCCCCGCTGCGCTTGCAAATACGTCTTTCGACTCCCTGAACCTCAATATCGGCCAGGATGGAACGGGAACGCTGGAGTATAAACTCCCGGCCCGGATGGACGAATTCATTATGACGTCCGACGTGCTGACCCCGGCCGATATCGCGGCGCTCAAGGCTTACTATGAAGGAAACTAACGGGGGGAGAGTATGAACTACATAAAACCAAAGATACTGGTCATCCTCTCCTCCTGCGAAGAGGTTCTCCTTGCCGGCTCCAACGAAATGATCGGTGGAGAAGACCTTGACTTTACGGAGTCCGGTATTTCGGATTAATCGCAGACGGGGCGGACCAACAAGCCTTTGCAGCGTTCTGCCGGTATTCCGTGGGCGTCATACCGAACTGCCGCTGTAAATTGATATTTGTGTAAAGTTTTTCTTCCCGAACCGTCCCGTCGATGCGGTCAAACAGTTCCCGGTGGATATATCCCTTTCGGTTCTGCATTCGCCCGCATCCGCTCAATGCAAGGATGAGGCCTGTCAGAAGGAGGATTTTCTTGACCATTTCCAGAGAGACAATCAAAGAAACAAAAATACAATTTTTTGCGTACATTTGCAGTATGACTGACCGTAAGCCCGTATCCGCCAGGCTCGAATCCCTGGATATCCTGCGTGGAGCAGATATGTTCCTGCTCTTGTTCCTGGGACCGGTATTGCTGAACGCCTGTAAGTTGTGGCCGGAAGGAACGGCGTGGCTCTCGCATCAGTTGCAGCACGTGAAATGGGAAGGATTCGTGGTATGGGATATCATTATGCCGCTTTTCCTCTTTATGTCGGGCATCACCATTCCCTTCTCCATGGCCCGCTACAAGGCGGGGGAGAAGCCGGGGCGGGCCTTCTACCTGAAGTTGCTCCGACGCTTCATCGTCCTGTTTTTCCTCGGTTGGCTCGTGCAGGGGAACCTGCTGCTCTGGGACTGGAAGCTGTTCCATCCCTTCGCCAATACGCTGCAGGCCATCGCCGTGGGCTATGTCGTCACGGCTTTGCTCTTTGTCCATACGGATACGAAGGGGCAGATCGTGGCGGCGCTGCTGCTGTTTGCGCTCTATTGGGTGGCTTTCGCCCTGACGGGAATGAATGTCGATCCGCAGGAGAATGTGGCGATGACGGTGGACAAGGCGGTGCTGGGCTTCCATCGGGACGGCGTCGCCTGGGCGGAAGACGGCAGCTGGCGTTTTATGAAGCGCTATCAGTATACCTGGGTGCTTTCCAGCCTCAATTTTGCCGTAACGGTGCTGCTGGGCTGCTTCGCCGGACAGATGCTCCGCTGCGAGAAGCGTACCCCGGCGGGCAGGGCGCTTGGGGTAGCCCTCGTCGGCATCGCCCTCATCGCCGCAGGCCTGCTCTTGAGCCCGCTGTTCCCGATTATCAAGAAAATCTGGAGCAGCACGATGACCCTGTACTCCGGGGGCATCTGCTTCCTGCTTACGGCCCTGACCTATTATATCGTGGATGTCCGGGGCTGGCGCAGGGGCCTCTCCTGGCTGAAAATCTACGGGATGAACGCCATTACGGCCTACTGTATCGGCGAATTCCTGCCTCACGCTACTTTCCCGCAGGCCCTCGGCAACGCCGTGCTGCTCTTCTGCCTGCTGGGGCTTATGTACAGAAATAAATTGTTCTTAAAGATATGAAGAAGCTTTTTCCTTTCGCGTTGGTTTCCCTGCTTGTCCTCGGCCTTGCCGGCTGCAGCACGGATGAGTACGGGTACAAGATCAAGAATCACCAGGTCGTCTATAACACGCCTCCGCGTCCGGCGGACCAGCAGTCGATGCTGGGATATGCCTGCGACCCTATCGAGCACGTGCGGGTGGGCCTGATCGGCCTGGGCGACCGCGGAAGGAATGTCGTCAAGCGTTTCCCTTATATTGACGATGCCACCGTGGTGGCGCTCTGCGACATGAACCCCGAGCGGGTGGAAAAGGCGCAGAAGTCGCTCGTGAAGCGCGGCGCGCCCCGGGCCGTCCACGAGTTCACCAGCGAGGACGGCTGGATGCAGCTTTGCGAACTGGAGGATGTGGACCTGGTCTATCTCGCCGTTCCCTGGCAGTTCCATACGAAGATGGCCGTGTACGCGATGGAGCATGGCAAGCACGTGGCCATCGAGGTCCCCGCGGCCACCAGCATCAAGGAGTGCTGGGCCCTCGTCAATACTTCCGAGCGCACCCGCAAGCACTGCATCATGCTCGAGAACTGCTGCTACGACTTCTTTGAACTGACCTGCCTCAATATGGCGCAGCAGGGACTCTTCGGCGAAATCGTACACGTAGAGGGTTCGTATTGCCACAATCTTGACCCCTGGTGGGACAATTATGCCGGCGACTGGCGCATGACCTACAACCGCGACCACCACGGCGACGTCTATCCCACCCACGGCATCGGCCCCGTCTGCCAGGCGCTCAATATCCACCGGGGAGACAAGATGGACGTGCTGGTCTCGATGGACAGCAAGGCTTTCCGCGGCCAGGCCATCTGCGACAAGCGCTATGGCGAGGGAGCCTATGTCTATGCCAACGGCGACAACACCAGCACCCTCATCCGCACCCGCAAGGGGAAGACGATCCTCGTGGAGCACGCTGTCGTTACGCCGCGTCCCTACAGCAGGATGTACCAGCTTACGGGCACGGAGGGCTTTGCCAACAAGTATCCTAACCTCGGCATCGCCCTTGACCCCGGCAATCTGGAGGGTCTCGACTCGGAGAACCTGGATGCGGAGAAGTATATGCCGGACGCCCAGCGGGATTCGCTGATGGCGCATTATCAGCACCCCATCACGCGCGAGGGCGGCCTGGCGGAGAAAGCCCGCAAGGTCGGCGGCCACGGCGGTATGGATTTCATTATGGATTACAGGCTCATCTACTGTCTCCACAACGGACTTCCGCTCGACCAGGACGTTTATGACGCCGCCGAGTGGAGTTCGCTGGTCGAACTGACCGAGGTCTCCATCCTCCACGGCAGTATGCCGGTGGTTATGCCGGACTTCACCAGGGGGGAATGGGACAAAATCGACGGCCTGTCGCTTAAAATGGCGGAATGATGCGCAGCGACCTTCTTGAAATCGTGCACCACTTCGCCGTTCAGGGCAAGGTGCTGGACATCGCGCCGCTGGGGAGCGGCCTCATCAACGATACTTTTAGGGTAAAGACCGACGGCCCGGACGACTATGTGCTCCAGCGCATCAACAACGCGATTTTTACCGACGTGGACCTGCTGCAGCACAATATCGACTGCGCGACCGCGCACATCCGCAGAAAACTGGAGGCGGCCGGCGAAACGGATATCGACCGCAAGGTGCTGCGCTATCTGAAGGCCGATGGCGGCGAAAAAAGCTACTGGACTGACGGGAAGGGCTACTGGCGCGTTTCCGTTTTCATCCGCGACGCCTATACCTACGAAGCGGTCAATCCGCACAATGCCTACTGTGCGGGCAAGGCCTTCGGTGCTTTCGAAGCGATGCTCGCGGACCTTCCCGATACCCTGGGGGAGACCATCCCCGATTTCCACAATATGGAACTGCGCGCCCGTCAGCTGCACGAAGCCGTCGCCGCCGACAGGGCGGGACGTATGGCGGAGCCGGAGGTGCAGGCCATCCTGGCGGAACTGCTGCCCCACGAGGAGGAAATGTGCAAGGCGGAGCGGCTCTATCGCGAGGGGAAGTTGCCCAAACGCATCTGCCATTGCGATACCAAAGTCAACAATATGCTTTTCGATGCCGACGGGAATATCCTCTGCGTCATCGACCTGGATACGCTGATGCCTTCCTTCGTCTTTTCCGATTTCGGCGATTTCCTGCGCACGGCGGCCAATCCGGTGGCGGAGGATGACCCGCAGGTGGACAAGGTGGACTTCCGGATGGATATCTTCGAATCCTTCGCCAGGGGCTATCTGGAAAGCGCCGCTTCCTTCCTGACGGAGATAGAAAAGGAGAATCTGCCCTATGCGGCCTGCCTGTTCCCTTATATGCAGGCGGTGCGCTTCTTCACGGATTATATCAATGGCGATACCTATTATAAAATAAAGTATCCGGAGCATAACCTGGTCCGGACTCGCAACCAGCTGGCCCTGTTCAAGGCCGCGAGTGCGAAGGTGCCGCAGATGTTTGGCGTATGGGAAACCTGATCATCGAAATCCCTCCTATCGGAGCGCGCGACTGCTATTATATCCAGGAGCGTTACAAGCCTTGCTTCAACTACCCCCTCCACAAGCACAACGTCATCGAGTTGAATTTCGTGGAGCATTGCAAGGAGGCCAGGAGGATAGTCGGCGACAATGTCGAACTCCTCGGGGACTATGACCTCGCCCTGGTCGGCTGTAACCTGGAGCACGTCTGGGAACAGCATGAGTGCAAGTCCGCCACGATACACGAGATTACCATCATGATGCCGGCGGACCTCCTGCCCGAATCGGTCCTGGCCCGGAACTTCATGCAACCCATCCGGGAGATGTTTGAAAAGGCTCAGGTGGGAATCTCCTTCGGGATGGAGGCGATCATGACGGTATATTCGCGGATCAACCAGCTCGTCAAGAGCGACGAGTCGTTCTATTCGGCGCAGAGCCTCCTGGCCATCCTCCATGACCTGGCCGTCTCCGGGGATTATCACACCCTGTCCTCCTCCCATTACTCCCATATCGAAACCCCGGTGACCAGCCGCCGCATCCAGAAACTGAAAGATTATATCGATGCCCATTATCAGGAGGAAATCCGCATCGAGCTCCTTTCGGATATGATCGGCATGACGCCCAATGCGCTCAGCCGCTTCTTCAAGCAGCGGACCAACCGTTCCGTATCGAACTACATCAATGAGGTGAGGATAGGGCACGCGGCCAATCTGCTCGTTGACAGTACGATGACGATTGCTGAGATTGCATATCGTTGTGGCTTTAATACTATTTCGAATTTCAATAGAATATTTAAAAACGTAAAGGAAATCACCCCCAAGGAGTTTAGGGATAGTTATAAAAAGAACGTATTTCTTGTATAAAGTAAGTTTTGAGAAAAGTTTGGGTAGAATAGTGTATATTATTGGGTAAAATACCTGCTATATTTGCAGCGGTTGAAAACTGCAATAGATACACTAAATGACTGATAACTATGGATTCTTCGACGACGCTGCAAAGGAGTTCGTCATAAAAGAGCCAGCAACACCATATCCTTGGATCAACTATCTTGGCAATCGGGATTTCTTTTCCTTGATCAGCAATACGGCAGGCGGGTATTCCTTTTATAAGGATGCCAAACTGCGCCGTATCACCCGTTATCGCTACAATGGCGTCCCTATGGACAACGGTGGACGCTATTTCTATATCAAGGAAGGGGATGTGGTCTGGAATCCCGGTTGGAAGCCCTGCAAGACCGCGCTCGACCGTTATGAATGCCGTCACGGAATGGGCTATACCCGGATCACGGGAGAGAAGAACGGACTGGAGGCTTCCGTCCTGTTCTTCGTCCCGCTGAACTGCTGTGCCGAGGTGCAGAAACTCAGCCTGACCAATCACGGCGACGCACCCAGGACGATTCAGTTGTTTTCCTTCGTCGAGTGGTGCCTGTGGAACGGGCAGACGGATATGGAGAATTTCCAGCGGAACCTTTCCACCGGCGAGGTGGAGATCGACGGGTCCGTCATCTACCACACGACGGAATACCGCGAGCGCAGGAATCACTATGCCTTTTATTCCGTCAACGTCCCGGTTGCCGGCTTCGATACGGACAGGGAGTCCTTCCTGGGGATGTACAACGGCTTCGACGCGCCGCAGGCCGTCCTCGAAGGACGCAGCCGTCTCAGCCACGCGCATGGCTGGAGTCCCGTGGCTTCGCACTGTGTGGAACTTACCCTTCTTCCCGGCCAGTCCACGGACCTGGTCTTCGTATTGGGCTATGTCGAGAATGAGGAGAAGGACAAGTGGGAGTCGCCGGGAAAGGTCAATAAGGAAAAGGCCCGTGCCCTGATCCGCCGCTTTTCGTCGCCGGAGGCCGTCGATACTGCGTTTTCCGACCTGCGTGCCTTCTGGGGGAACTTACTGGAATCTTTCCACGTGGACAGTTCCGAACCCCGGCTCGACAGGATGGTGAACATCTGGAATCAATACCAGTGCATGATCACCTTCTGCATGTCCCGTTCCGCCAGTTACTTCGAATCCGGCGTAGGCCGGGGGATGGGCTTCCGGGACTCGAACCAGGACATCGCCGGCTTCGTGCATCTGATGCCCCAGCGTGCCCGTCAGCGGCTCATCGACCTGGCTTCCACGCAGTTCCCTGACGGAGGCTGTTACCACCAGTACCAGCCGCTCACCAAGCGGGGGAACAATGATATCGGAGGCGGATTCAACGACGATCCGCTGTGGCTGATCTTCGGCACCGTATCCTATATTAAGGAAACGGGCGATTTCTCCATCCTTGACGAGAAGGTGCCCTTCGACAACGCGGCGCATACGGAAACGCCGATGTTCGAGCATCTCCGGGTTTCTTTCAATCATATTACGGAGAACCTGGGGCCTCACGGCCTTCCGCTCATCGGCCGGGCCGACTGGAACGACTGCCTGAACCTCAACTGTTTTTCCACCAATCCCGACGAGTCCTTCCAGACGACGGCGAACAAAGAAGAAGGTTCGCGAGCGGAATCCCTGATGATTGCCGGCCTGTTCGTCTATTGCGGCAGGCTGTATGTCGGGTTGTGTGAGCGCATCGGCAAGAAGGAGGAGGCGGCAAGGGCGGCCGAGGCGGTCCGGACGATGGAAAAGGCTGTGGAGGAATATGGCTGGGACGGCGAATGGTACCTGCGCGCCTATGATTTCTTCGGTGCGAAGATCGGTTCTTCCGAAAACGAAGAAGGGAAAATCTTCATCGAAAGCCAGGGCTGGTGCGCGATGGCCGGGATCGGCAAGGCGCAGGGGATGCCGGAAAAGGCGCTGGATGCGGTCAAGAAATATCTGGATACCGAGCACGGGATCGTGCTCAATTATCCGGCCTATTCGCGCTATCACATCGAACTGGGGGAACAGTCCTCCTATCCTGCGGGCTATAAGGAGAACGGCGGAATCTTCTGCCACAACAACCCCTGGGTCATCATCGCCGAGACCCGCTGCGGCCGCGGAGACGATGCCTGGGATCACTATACCAAGATTGCCCCGGCCTGGATCCGGGACCAGAAGATCCATCGGACGGAGCCCTATGTCTATTCCCAGTGCATGGCCGGCAAGGAGTCGGCCCTGCCCGGAGAAGCGAAGAATTCCTGGCTCACCGGTACGGCCGCCTGGAACTGGGTGACGGTCTCGCAGTTTATCCTGGGCATCCATCCCGGCTATGACGGTATCGTGTTTGACCCCTGCATCCCTTCGTCGCTGAAGGAATATACCGTGCGTCGCCGCATCCGCGGGGCCCGGTACACGATTACGGTCCTGAATCCCGAAGGAAAGAACAAATTGGACAAACCCGTCTTCATCCCCTATGAACCGCTGGGGAAGGAGATGACGATAACACTATGACGTATATGAAAAAACCAATGATGAAAATCGTCGCATTCCTCTGTGCGCTCCTGGCGGTGTCTCCCCTCATCGCCTGCGACAAGACGAATCCCGGGAAGGAGGACGCTCCTGCGGACGACCCTCTGGCTTTTGCGCTCTCCATGGGAATCGGCTGGAATCTGGGAAACAACCTGGATGCGCACGTCGACGGGGTCAGCAACGAGACCTCCTGGGGGAATCCCGCCGCCACGCAGAAGTTGTTTGACGCCCTGAAGGCGGCCGGAATTTCCTCGGTGCGCATCCCCGTCACCTGGATGGGGCACATCGGCAAGGGGCCCGGCTATGCCATCGAGAAGTCGTGGATGGACCGCGTGGCGCAGGTCGCCTCCTATGCCAAGAAGGCCGGGCTGAAATGCATCGTGAACATCCACCACGACGGCTTCGGCGCCGAGACGGATCCTGCCAGGCAGGGCTATTTCTGGCTGAATGTGGCCGATGCCGCCAAGGACGAAGCCAAGAACCAGGAAATCAAGTTGAAACTGGCCATGGTATGGAACCAGATCGCCTCCCGTTTCAAGAACGAGGGCGACTGGCTCATCTTCGAGACCATGAACGAGATCCAGGACGGAAAGTGGGGGAATGGTACGAACCTGACGGACGGCGGCGCGCAGTACCGCGTCCTGAATGAGTGGAACCAGCTCTGCGTGGATGTGATCCGTGCGACCGGCGGCCAGAACGCCACCCGCTATATCGGCATCCCCGGCTATGTCGCCCAGCCCGGACTGACCATCAAGTACCTGGCCATCCCCGAGGATGAAGTTCCCAACCGGATCATGGTTGCCGTCCATATGTACGATCCCTGGGATTATGCCGGAGCCGGATTGTACAATGAATGGGGCCACACCGGCGTGGACGTCGTTCCGGACAAGGCAGGGGAGAGGGAATTCTGCGCTACGCTCGATGCGCTCTACAACCGCTTCGTCCGGCGCGGTATCCCGGTTTACCTGGGCGAGTACGGCTGCGTCCATCGCTCCAACGCCAAGGCGGAGGCTTTCCGCAAATATTATCTGGAATACACCATCAAGGCGCTGCGCAACCACCGGATGCCCGTCATGTTCTGGGATAACGGCAGCAAGAAGGTGGGCGGCGAGGCCTTCGGCCTGATGGAGCACGATGACGGGAAATGGATCAACAACGGAAAGGAGATCGTCACCCTGATGGTGGATACCTGGAACAACACGGATCCGTCCTACACCCTGGAGTCCATTTATGACAGGGCCCCAAGTCATTGACGGTCATCGCTATAAAGACATTATCAATAACCTAAATACATTAATAATGGAAACTAAAACTAATCGTAAAATGTGCATTGGCGCCTTGCTCCTGACGGTCCTGGCTGGAACGCCGGCAGTGTCCGCCTTTGCCGCTGCTCCTGCTGCCGTTCAGCAACAGGAGAAGGTGACGGGTTCGGTTTCTGATGCACTCGGCGGCCTGATGGGGGCTACCGTTATGATCAAGGGAACGAGCACGGGCACGGTGACGGATATGGACGGGAATTTTACCATTGAGGCAAAACCCGGAGATGTCCTCGTCATTTCCTTTATGGGCTATGGCTCCAAAGAGCTTGTCGTGGGCAACGGCCCCATCAACGTCCTTCTGGAGGACGACACCACGCTCCTTTCCGAGGTTGTCGTTACCGCTCTGGGTATCAAGAGGGAAAGGAAGGCGCTGGGTTACGGCGTCTCCGAAGTCAAGGGAGAAGAACTGACCAAGGCGAAGGAGCCGAATGTCATCAATTCCCTTTCCGGTAAGGTGGCCGGCCTCGTCGTCCAGCAGACCTCCGCAGGTCCTTCCGGATCCACCTACGTCCAGCTTCGCGGTGCGACGGAAATGACCGGCAACAACCAGCCGCTCTACGTGATTGACGGCGTTCCCCTGGACAATACCAACTTCGCCAGCGCCAGCGGCGGCAGCGGCTATGATCTCGGAGACGGAATCTCCGCCATCAATCCGGACGATATCGAGAACATGACGGTGCTGAAGGGCCCTGCCGCTTCCGCACTCTACGGTTCCCGCGCTTCGCACGGCGTGATCCTCATCACGACGAAGCAGGCGGAGAAGGGCCGTTTCAGCGTTGAGTACAACGGTTCCTTCACGGTCGACACCCAGGCGGAAAACTGGGACAACATCCAGCAGATCTACGGCCAGGGCATCAACGGCCAGTACACGGTGGATATGTCCACGGCGACCAACAGGAGCTGGGGCCCCAAGGCCGACAGTTATGTGATGCACTACGACTTCAACAACCAGTCGCATCCCTATAAGATCATCCCGAACAACTCGTCCGGTTTCTTCCGCACGGGTTTCACCGCACAGAACACGGCGATCGTCTCCACCCATACCGGGAATACCGGTGTGCGCTTCTCCTTCACGGATATGCGTAACAACGACATCCTTCCCAATTCCAAGATGAGCCGCGACAACTTCAACCTGCGTGTCAACACCTCCCTGGGTATCGTGGACCTCGACTTCACGGCCAACTACACCCACGAAGACGTGCTCAACCGTCCGGCCCTCGGCGATTCCCGCAGCAATGTCGGTAAGAACCTGATGGTCCTGGCGACCACCTTCGACCAGAACTGGCTCAGGGATTATATGGATTCCGACGGCAACTACGCCAACTGGAACGGCCGCAGCGAGTATGACCGCAACCCTTACTGGGATCTCTACAAGAACGAGAACAAGAGTACCAAGGATGTGTTCCGTCTCACCGGAAAGATCGTCGTCAACGTGACGAAGCACTTCAAACTCCAGGGAACCATCGGTACCGATATCAACAGGATGGAATTCCAGGATTATATCGCTCGTTCGACGCCGGGTACCGACAGCGGAAAGATGGAGGTCAACACTTACAACAACCGTACGCTCAACGCGGAACTCCTGGCCCTTTACAACAATTCCTGGGGCGAATGGAGCCTGACCGGAACGCTCGGTGCCAACCTGTTCAAGGTGGACAACCACACGAACCTCCTGACCGGGACCGAGGAACTTATGCGTAACCGCATCGCGATTACCAACTATGAGGAGCAGAATATCCAGCAGGACAGTTACAAGAAGCAGATCAATTCCGCCTTCGGTAATGTCAGCGTAGGTTTCAAGAGCACCTATTATCTGGAAGCGACGCTCCGTTGCGACCAGTCTTCGACCCTTCCCGTGAAGAACAACGTGTATCTCTATCCCTCCGTTTCCGGTAGCGTCGTCTTCTCGGAAATCATCAACAGCAAGAAGATCCTCCCTTATGCGAAGGTGAGGCTTTCCTGGGCTCGGGTGGGTTCCGATACCGACCCTTATATGCTGACCACCAACTATACGACGGGCAAGTACGGATATTCCGGCTATACGCTCGCCCGTATCAACAGCGAAACGATTCCCAATCCTGACCTCAGGCCGACCATGACGGACTCCTTCGAGACCGGTCTGGAAATGAAATTGTTCGACAATCGTCTGTCCATCGATTTCACCTACTACAACCAGACCTCCCGCGATCAGATCATCCGGCTGGCCACGACCTCCGCATCCGGTTATATGTACAGCCTCGTCAATGCCGGCTGCATCAAGAATGAAGGTTTTGAACTTGCCGTCAACGGACGTGCATTCGACGTGAACGGATGGGCCCTCGACCTTGGCGTAAACTTCGCCAAGAACAACAACAAGGTACTCGACCTGATCGAGGGAATGGATTTCATGGAAATCGAGAAGGCCTCCTGGAAGGGAGTTACCGTCGGTGCCATGGTGGGTGAGAACTTCGGCGCCATCCGCGGATACGATGTCAAGCGTACCGAAGACGGCCAGGTCATCATTATGGACAATGGTCTTCCCGAAGTGGACAACTCCGGTCTCAAGACCATCGGTAATGCTTCCTGGGATTGGTCGGGTGGCTTCTATGCGACGCTCTCCTACAAGAACTTCCGCCTGAGCGCAGGCTTCGACATGAAGATGGGTGCTGACCTCTATTCGATGTCCATGGCCAGCGCCTATGAGTCCGGTAAGGCGATGGAGACCGTTGCCGGCCGTGAACTCTGGTATGCTTCCGAGGAAAGGCGCCGTGCGGCGAACATGTCCATCAGCGAGTGGCGTGCTTCCGGCAACTGCCAGGGCTATATCGCCCCGGGCGTGACGAAGAATGCGGACGGCACCTACCGCCAGAATGACATTCCCGTCGACCCGCAGGCCTACTGGGAGTTTGCGGCAGCCAATATGCCCTCCCTCTTCGTCTATGACAACTCTTATGTGAAGTGCCGTGAGATTACCTTCGGCTATACCTTCCCGCAGAAGTGGTTCAACAACAAGATCCAGGGACTCAGCCTTTCCTTTGTGGCCCGGAATCCTTTCATCATCTGGAAGAATATCCCCAACATCGACCCGGATTCTGCATACAACACTTCAGGTATGGGACTTGAATATGGTTCCCTGCCGTCGCGTCGCAGTTATGGCTTCAACATCAATTTCAAATTCTAATCCATCAGCACTACCGATATGAAAAATATAAGTTACAAAATGTTCGTCATCGTTGCTGCAGGGGCACTTGCCCTCACGTCCTGCAGCAAGGAATATATGACGGCCATCAATACCGACGATACCAAGACATCGACGGTAGATCCGAACAACCTGCTTACGACCAGTATGTTGCAGACCTACGGGGACTTTGACATGATGGATACGTACCGTTGTTACATTACAGGTTTTGTCCAGTATTATGCCGGTGGCTGGAACGTGGCTACCTATGCCGGACAGAATATGTACAAGGATGATTATTCCCGTAAATTATGGGATAAACTCTATAGCGTAGGCATCAAGAACATCGTTCAGGCCATTGAAATCTCCAAGGACCAGACCAACCTCAACGCTGCGCTCCGCGTCTATCGCGTCTATCTGCTTTCCCAGATTGTGGACTGCTACGGGGACGCACCCTGCCGGGAAGCCGGAAAGGGAGCAACCGAAAGGATCCTCTATCCAAAGTACGATACGGTTCAGGAAGCCTACGAGTTCTTCTTTGAGGAACTGACCGAATGCGTGGACCTCCTGGGCACGGGCTCGGACAAGATTACCGGTGACGTCTCCTCCATGGGTGGCAACACGGATGCCTGGAAGAAGTTTGCCAACTCCCTCCGTATGCGCTTTGCCATGCGTCTTTCCAGTGTAGTGCCCGACAAGGCCAGGAAAGAATTCGAGGCGGCCGTTCTCGCTTCCGGCGGTTATGTGTCTACGGCGTCGGACAATGTCCTGATCAAGTATCTTTCCAAGTCCTTCACTTTCTACCAGGGTGCGGTTGACCTCGATTTCCGTGCCAATGCTCTCAGCGAGACCCTCTGGGGACAGGATCCTACCTCCCCCTCCTTCGTCTGCAAGACACTCTACCGCTATATGCAGGAGAACGGGGATCCTCGTCTGTACCGAATCTGCCGCAACTACCTGAATGCGAAGCGGAATGCGGCGGCGGCCGACGGCTGCTACGACCTGACGGACGAGGTGATTGCCTGGGGTGAAGCCCAGCGCGCCATCTCCCCGGACAGCAAGGCCGGCATTCAGCCCAACGATGTCGGCGAGGCCTGGTACAACAACTGGCCCGTCGTTCCGGAGGATAAAGACCTTCCTACGCTGGCCCGCCTTGTCAAAGAGGATCCCAATGCCGGCTATGACAAGAACAACTATCCGGCCCGTCTGACGCGTCCGTTCATCAACATCGCCCTCGAACAGGCCAACTGCCCGGGTGTCGTGTTTACCAGCGCCGAGACCGAGTTCCTCCTTGCCGAAGCCAAACTGATGGGCTGGGCGGTCGACGGAAGCGTCGAGAGCCACTATAAGGACGGTATCCGCTCTTCTCTCGACTTCCTCAATGCCAATTACAGCATCGAGACGATGTCGGCCGGGGAAATCGACGATTTCGTCGATGCGATGTCACTCGGGGACAACCCGAAGGAAGCCATCAACCTCCAGGCCTGGATCCTTCATCTGACCAACCCCATCGAAGGTTGGGCCAACCAGCGCCGCAGCGACTATCCCGCCCTCAAGGACCGTCGTTCCGTGCCGGAAGAGGCCAACATGCAGCGTGGCGAAGACGATCTCCGCATCCCTGTCCGTCTGCGTTACCCTGCGGCGGAAGAGGAGAACAACAATGCCGAATTCAAGAAAGCGACCGCGCGTCAGCTTGATGACAAGGGAGTATACTCCTGGCACAGCCTCATCTGGTGGGATGTCGCAGAGACCCACTACTATACTGACTAATCAACCGATAGACCATTATGAAACATATAACGTCAAAGCTTATGACAGTGGCGCTGGCCGCCCTCGTCATTACCGGATGTGCCAAAATCCAGGAGCCTTACAGTACGGCTTCCGCTGACGATGTCCCGCGTGTCCTTCAGCCGGACTTCCCGCAGGGCACGGGCGGTGAGGCACCGAACTATAAAACCCTCAAGACGGACGAGAACCTGAACATCACGGTCATCGTGACCCCTGCGGATTACTGTACCGTCGAGTGGTATGACTATCTGTGGACCTCCGAGCCCATCGCTACGGGCCTGACCATCGATATGCCCCTGATGGCCGGCCGCCACGAAATCACCCTGAAGGTGACGACGATGGCAGGCAAGAGCACGACGCGGACCTTCGGGGTCAATGTCGGTGCGCTGGCTACGGACCCCGTCGTGGATAAAGGCATCAGCCGCTGGCTCAATCCCGGCGCGACCATGGTCTCTACCGGAAAGAACCTGGACGGCATCGTCAAGGTCTGGGTAGGTTCCGTGGAGGCGACGCTGGTCGGGAGCAGCGAGGATGCCCTGAGTTTCGTCGTTCCCACGATGGCGCTGGGCGATTACAAACTGATCGTTGAGAAGACGGACGGAAAACGCTATTGCTGCGCGGACGTGACGGTCTCCGACCAGGAATGGGTGGATCCTGCCGTGACCGAACTGATCCTCTGGGAAGGGGAAGCGGCCCTGAACTGGGATGCCAACAACATCAAGGTCGAAGCCGGACAGTTCGCAGACGTGCCCGCAGGCACCGAGATCACGATCGAGTACACGAAGATGGATGCGTCGGAACTCACGGAGGTTTACTGGGCGCTCCGCATCACCACGCCGATCTGGGGTGACGATCCGGAGAAGGACGATATCCTTCCTCAGACCGATTTCGGCCCCATTACCGGGAACACCTACACCATCGTTTACGATGACCGTGTCAAGGCCCTGATCGCGGAACGCGGCGCCATGTGCCTCGTCGGCAACGGTCTCAGGGTTTACAAGATCTCCTGCATCGTGCAAGCCGCCGATCCCGTCCTCTGGGAAGGGGATGCGACCCTGAACTGGGATGCCAACAACATCAAGGTCGAAGCCGGGAAGTTCACGGACGTGTCGGTCGGTTCCGAGATTGTGATCGAGTACACGAAGATGGATGCGTCGGAACTCACGGAGGTTTACTGGGCACTCCGCATCACCACGCCGATCTGGGGTGACGATCCGGAGAAGGACGACATCCTCGCGCAGACCGATTTCGGCCCCATCACCGGGAACACCTACACCATCGTTTACGACGACCGGGTCAAGGCCCTGATCGCGGAACGCGGTGCGATGTGCCTCGTCGGCAACGGACTCAGAATAACATCAATCACACTAAAACAATAACCAGGAGCCTATGGCATCTTTGAAGGAGAAAATAGGTTATGCTCTGGGTGATGCCGCCGCCGGCGGCATCACCTGGAAAATTATGAGCATCGCTTTTCCGCTGTTCTTCACCAACATCTTCGGACTGACGGTGGCCGATACGGCGACGCTGATGCTGATCGCGCGTCTGTTCGATGTGGTGACCGACCCGCTTATGGGTTCCATCGCCGACCGTACGCAAAGCCGTTGGGGGACCTATCGTCCCTGGCTCATCTTCGGTGCCATTCCCTTCGGCCTGGTCTTCGCCTGCCTGCTGCATACGCCGGAACTGGGCATCGTGGGGAAACGCATCTGGGCGTATTCCTTTTACCTGCTGATGATGGCGATGTACACCATGGTGAACGTGCCCTATGGCTCGCTGCTCGGGGTAATGACGGACGACGACAACGAAAAGAACCAATTCTCCTCCTTCCGTATGGTGGGTGCCTATGCCATGGGCTTCATCACCCTTCTCGCGTTCCCGTACATCCAGCAGATGGTCGGTCAGCCGGAGACTAAGCAGCATACGGTCATCGGCATCTGTTTCGGCGCGCTGGCCGCGCTCATGACCCTTGCCTGCGGTCTCCTGACCAAGGAACGCCTGAAACCCGTCCGTGCCGAAAAGTTCTCCTTCCGGCCCTTTGCGGACCTTTTTCGCAACAAGCCCTGGATTCACCTGACGCTGGTCGGGATTTGCAGTAATTTCTTCAACGGCTTCCGTTATGCGGTCGCCGGTTATATGTTTTCCTATTGCCTGGGCGGCCCCATCACCGTGAGCGGTCTGATTATCAATTACACCGTGTTCATGACCTTCGGGGAAGTGACGTGCATGATTTTCGGGGGGCTCTCTCCGGCCTTCACCAAGAAGGTAGGAAGCAAGAAGTCCGCCTTCATGTGGGCGGCCGCCATCTGTGCAATCACTTCGGTCGCCTTCTTCTTCATCCCGATGGACCCGGCCTATATCTGGCTGATGGTCGCCACCGTCGTCCTGACCTCCGTGGGCATCGGACTGTATTCTCCGCTGCTCTGGTCCATGTATGCCGATGTCGCCGACTATGCCACGGAAAAGAACGGAACCTCATCTACCGGACTCATCTTTTCTTCCGGGACGATGGCGCAGAAGTTCGGCAGTGCCATATCGGGGGCGCTGGTGGCGACTTTCCTCGGCGTTGCCGGCTTCATTTCCGGAACGGATGCCATGACGGGGGAGACCGTCATCACCATCCTTGACGAGGAATCCGTCCGCAATATGATCTGGGCGCTCTTCTCGCTCTTCCCGGCCCTGTTCGCCGCGCTGATGCTGCTTCTCGTACACTTGTATCCCATCCAAAAATAGTTTTATGAAAAGAATAATCCTTTGTCTCATTGCCTTTTCCGGGATTCAATATGCCGGTGCGCAGTGCATCCCGCAGGACGCCCGCGTCGAGGAGCAGGTGGAAGCGATCCTTTCCCGGATGAGTCTGGCGGAGAAAATCGGCCAGATGTGCGAACTCGCCATAGACAAAGTGGCCCAGCAGTCCGGTGACGGCAATGTCGCGAGCAACCGCTCCGACAAGAGCCTTGCCGGGGGAATGCTGTCCGCGGATGCGGTCAGGACCGTCTTTGGAAAATACAAGGTGGGTTCCATCCTCAATGTCCCCGAGGGGGTCGCGCAGACGCCCGAGGTCTGGGCTGAGACGATACGCGTGCTCAACGATGCCTCCAGGTCCCGCTGCGGCATCCCTGAAATCTACGGGGTGGACCAGATTCACGGGGCCAGTTATACCTGGGGCGCGACCCTCTTCCCGCAGGAAGTGGGTCAGGGAGCCTCGTTCAATCCGGAGATTCCCCGCAGGATAGGGGAGATAACGGCTTACGAGAGCCGGGCCTGCCTGATTCCCTGGGTGTATTCTCCCGTGATGGATGTGGCCCGCTCTCCGCTGTGGTCCCGGCTCTGGGAAAGCTTCGGGGAGGATGTGCTGCTCAATGCCGTGATGGCCTCGGAACTGACGAAAGGGCTTCAGGGAAGCGATCCCAACCATATCGGTATGTACAATGTCGCCGCCTGCCTGAAACATTATCTGGCCTACGGCGCTACCGTCAGCGGCAAGGACAGGACCCCGTCGAGCGTTACCTACCGGGAGATGCTGGAGAAGTATTTCCAGCCCTTCAAGGCCTGCTGTGAGGCGGGGGCGCTGAGCGTGATGGTCAATTCCGCCAACAATGGCGGCGTTCCTTTCCACGCCAACCGAATGCTGCTCACGGAATGGTTGAAAGAGGGGCTGAATTGGGACGGAATGCTGATTACCGACTGGGCGGATATCGACAACCTCTGGAAACGCGACCACGTTGCCGCGGACAAGAAAGAGGCGATAGCCATGGCCATCAACGCCGGCATCGATATGACGATGGATCCGTATTCCACGGATTTCTGCGACCTGCTGACCGAACTGGTCAAGGAAGGCCGCGTCCCGATGTCCAGGATAGACGACGCCGTACGGCGCATCCTCCGGCTGAAGATACGGGTAGGCCTGATGGACCGCAAGACCTGGGACATCCCTGCCCGTGAACTGAAATCGATGTACAAGGATTTCGCTTCCGAAGGCTTTGCCCGGGAGGCGGTGACGATGGCCGAAGAGTGCATGGTGCTCCTCAAGAATGAAAACGACATCCTCCCGCTGAAGCCGGGTACCCGGATCTTCGTCTGCGGACCCAATGCCGACAATTTCCGTTCGATGAACGGCGGTTGGACCTACACCTGGCAGGGCGACCGGACCGACGCCATCGCCCGGCAGATCGGCACTTATCATACTTTCTATGAGGCGCTTGCGGCTACTTTCGGGAAAGAGAATGTGGAATTCAGCGAAATGGTGCGCTACGACGCCAAGGATTTCCGGCTGGACATGCCCGTCCCGGACGGCGATGCGGCCGAAAAGATGGCCCGCGCAGACGTACTGATTGCCTTCATCGGGGAAAATTCCTACACGGAGACGCCCGGAAACATCGATGACCTCAACCTGTCCGCCAACCAGACGGCGATGGTGAAAACGCTCAGCGCTACGGGCAAGCCGGTCATCCTGGTGCTCAACGAAGGCCGTCCGCGACTGATCAGCGGAATCGTTCCGCTCGCTTCCGCCATCGTGCAGACCTTCCTTCCCGGGAATTACGGCGGGGATGCGCTGGCCCGACTCCTTTCCGGAGCCTCCAACTTCTCCGGCCGCCTTCCTTACACCTATCCCAAGTTCCACGGCGCGTTTATCACCTACGACTGCAAGCCTTGCGAATATATGGAGACGATGGAGGGCGCGTACAACTATGAAGCGAATACGACGGTGCAGTGGCCCTTCGGATACGGCCTTTCCTATGCCGATGTGGAGTACAGCGGGCTGAAACTCGTGGAGCAGGGAGAAAGTCTCCGCTTCCGGCTGACGCTCACCAACCGCTCCGGACGCAGCGTCAAGGAACCCGTGCTCCTGTATGTGTCGGACCTGGTGGCTTCCATCTCTCCGGACATCAAGCGCCTGCGTGCCTTCACCAAGGTATCCCTCGAGCCTCACCAGACCCGGACGGTGGAACTGTCCTTCAAGGCTTCGGACCTTGCCTTCGTGGATGAACACTTGCATTGGGTGCTCGAGCCCGGCGATTTCAAAGCCTCCGCAGGACCGCTTTCCCTGAACTTCAGATTATAGGCGAAGAGGGCCTTCCGCCCCCGAGAATATTTTGTATCTTTGCAGACAATGGATGAAGGCAAGATCAGTATTCGCGGGGCGCGGGTCAACAACCTCAAAAACGTTTCGGTGGACATTCCCCGGGGACAGCTCGTCGTTCTGACGGGCGTTTCCGGTTCAGGGAAGTCCTCCCTGGCGTTCGATACCCTCTTCGCAGAGGGGCAGCGCCGCTTTGCCGAAAGTCTTTCCTCCTATGCCCGCCAGTTCCTCGGGCGGATGACCAAACCCGACGTGGATGCCATCGACGGCATCCCTCCGGCAGTCGCCATCGAGCAGAAGGTCAATATCAAGAACCCGCGCTCCACGGTGGCCACCACCACGGAAATCTACGACTACCTGCGCCTCATCTACGCCCGCATCGGCCGGACCTTCAGCCCGGTGAGCGGACGCGAAGTGCGCTGTGATTCACCCCGCGACGCGTTCCGTTACATCCTGGACCTTCACGACGGGGAGGCGGTCTTCATCGTCGCGCCGGTCGGCTGGGAAGCCCTCGGCGACAAGGTGGAACTGCTGCTTTCGCTCAAGGAGCAGGGCTATTCGCGCTTGCTGGCGGACGGGGCCCCCGTGCGCATCGAAGCGGTGCTGCAGGCGCCGGAAGCCTATCCGAAGGAGGCTTTTCTGCTGATTGACCGCATTCGTCCGCAGGCGGAATATGATGCCGACGAACGGACGCGCATCTTCGCTTCGGTGAGCGATGCGTTCCAGCGTGGCGGCGGTCGGATGATGGTGGTGCAGGGGAGCGTGCGCCGCGCCTTCGACAGCAATTTCGAATGCGACGGCATCGTTTTCCGCAAGCCCGACGATTTCCTTTTCAGTTTCAACAGCCCGCTGGGCGCCTGCCCGGCCTGCGGCGGCCTGGGAAAGATCATCGGCATCAGCGAAGACCTGGTCATCCCGGACAAGACCAAAAGCATCTATGACGGGGCCATCGCCTGCTGGCGCGGAGACAAGATGGGCTGGTTCCGCGAACACCTGATCCAGGTGGCGGAACGCTATGGCATTCCGATTTTCGAGCCCTGGTGCCAGTTGTCGGACGAGGTGAAAGACCTCATCTGGAATGCGCACAGCGTGGAGGGTGACGACCAGTCCCTCGTGGGCATCCACGAATTTTTCGCCTGGGTGGAAACGCAGCGCTACAAGATTCAGTTCAAATATATGTTGAGCCGCTTCAGCGGCAGGACGACCTGCCCGGACTGCAAGGGCAGCCGCCTGCGCAAGGAAGCCCTTTGGGTGAAGGTGGGCGGCCACAACATCCACGACCTGCTCCGTATGAATGTGGAGCAGTTGCTTTCCTTCCTGACGGCGCTGGAACTGAGCCCGACGGAGCGGGAACTGGTGCAGGAACCGCTGGACGAGATCCTTTCGCGCCTGCGCTGCCTCGATGACGTGGGGCTGGCCTACCTGACGATGGACCGCGCCTGCAACACCCTTTCGGGCGGCGAGAGCCAGCGCATCAACCTGGTGGCGGCGCTCGGGGCATCGCTCGTGGGTTCGATGTATATCCTCGACGAACCCAGCATCGGCCTTCATCCGCGAGATACGCAGCGGCTCATCAGCGTCCTGCGGCGCCTGCGCGACCTGGGCAACACCGTCGTGGTCGTGGAGCACGACGAAGAAATCATCCGCGCGGCGGACGTGCTGCTGGACCTCGGTCCCGGCGCGGGCAGCTTCGGCGGCGAAATCATCTTTCAGGGAGAAGCGGCCGGCGCCGATGCGGCGGCGGTGGAAAAGTCCCTGACACTTCAATATCTGCAGGGGCTCAAGCCCCGCTATCAGCGCGAAAAGTGCGAGCCCCGCGGCGAAATCGTCGTCGAGGGGGCGATGGAGCACAACCTGCGCGATATCGACGTACACTTCCCGCTGGGCTGCCTGACGGTGGTGACGGGCGTAAGCGGCAGCGGCAAATCGACCCTCGTGGGCAGCATCCTCTATCCCGCGCTCTGCCGGAAACTCAGCGACAGCGGCGACCTGCCCGGCGCGCACCGGGCCCTTTCGGGCGACCTGAGCCGCATCGACCGCGTGGAATACGTGGACCAGAACCCCATCGGCCGCAGTTCGCGCTCCAATGCCGTCACCTACCTCAAGGCTTACGATGAAATCCGCAAGTTGCTCTCGATGCAGCAGTTTGCGCAGATCAACGGCTTCGGGCCGCACTATTTCTCCTTCAATGCCGACGGTGGCCGCTGTCCGGAATGCCAGGGCGAAGGCATCGTGCACATTCCGATGCAGTTCATGGCGGACGTGACGATGGTCTGCGAAGAATGCGGAGGCAAACGCTTCAAGCCCGATGTGCTGGAAGTGCGCTACCGCGGTAAGAACGTGGACGATATCCTGGGGATGAGCGTCGACGAGGCGATTGCCTTCTTCAGCGAGGGCAAGGAAAGCGAAGCACAGGAAGTGGCGCGCCGTCTGCAGCCGCTGCACGAAGTGGGGCTCGGCTATATCAAGCTCGGCCAGAGCAGCAGTACCCTGTCAGGCGGGGAGAGCCAGCGGGTCAAACTCGCCTATTTCCTTTCGCTCGGCGCCACGCAGAAGAAACGCGAACGCATCCTCTTTATCTTCGACGAACCGACGACCGGCCTGCACTTCTCCGATGTGGAGAAACTGCTGCGTTCCTTCGATATGCTGCTTCGCGAAGGGCATTCCCTGGTGGTGGTGGAGCACAATCCCGACGTCATCCGCAATGCGGACCGCGTAATCGACCTCGGACCCGATGCCGGCGACCGCGGTGGCACCGTCGTCTTCGAAGGCACTCCCGAGGCCCTGAAGCACGCCGGTACCTGCACGGCAAAATACATCTGACTTAATTGAACTCCGCCGTGGCCCCTTCGGCTTCGAGGGTCAGGGCGGCGCTGATGCGGGCTCCCCGGTCAAAAGGCGGCAGGGGAACACTGAAACTGCGCTTGTTCCCGCGTACCGTCCCTTCCAGCACGATACTCGTGGCGGGCGTACCGGCCCCGCTCTCCCGGCTGTCGTTGGGATAGACATAAAAGACCGCGTGCGGCTCGATGCCCGATGCCCCGATATCGTGGGCCAGCGTCACCGTCGCTGAGCGCAAGCCGATCTCCTTCTGCCGGAAGCCGTTCGTGCGCAGCAACTCTACCTCGGTATTGATGTCCTTCAAATACAGCACGGGGTCTTCCACAAGGGTATAGCCGCCAATCTCATTGATGATGCGCGACACCTCGATGCGGCAGAGCAGGGGCGTCAGGGCGACCATCACCTCGGCTTCTCCGTCTGCATCCGTATGCAGCACCGCCGTCCCCGACAGGACAGGCGCGTCCGGATCGTCTTCGGCAAGCGCAAGGGACAGGGCTTCGATGGCATCAAAACGGGACAGTGTCTCCGTATTCAGCACATAGGGGCAATCTGCGATACAGACGACCGTCTTGTCGCCGCCCCGGCCCTCATAGACGGCCGTACAGGCCCCGTCGCCCGCCACCCGCTCGTGATACTCCAGCGGACAGACCCCATCCGCCCCATAGACAAAATAGTCCGTGTGGGAGACCGCCCTCCCGCCGCAGTCCGCCTCCAGGATCAGGGTCAACTCTTCCGGAACCGGCACGGGCTCCTCCGCCGGCGTCAGATCGCAGCCCTCCGCCGTCATCATCACCAGCGGCAGCATCCACATTACTTTCTTTCTTTTCATCATTTTTAATTTTTGGTTTTTCGGCCCAAACCTACCCTCAGCCTCCGTTAAAAACAATACAAAAAAAGAAACGCACAAAAATTTGTACGTTTCTTATACAGATTTTAACGTTTCTTACAGGCTAACCCCCGAAATTATCATAGAGGATACTCTCCGGCGCGACCCCCAGCGAATCCAGCAACTGATTTACACAGTTCACCATCATCGGCGGACCGCACATAAAGTACTTGATATCCTCGGGTGCCTCGTGATCCTTGAGGTAGGTCTCATACATCACATTGTGCACGAAGCCTGCGGTATAGGGAACGCCCGCCTTGTCGGCCTCGGGATCGGGACGGTCCAGGGCCAGGTGGAACTTGAAGTTCGGGAACTCCTTCTCGATCTGCGCGAAATCCTCCAGGTAGAAAGCCTCCACCAGGGCGCGCGCGCCATAGAAGAAGTGCACCTTGCGTCCGGTCTTGAGCGTCCGGAAGAGCTGCATGATGTGGCTGCGCAGGGGAGCCATACCGGCACCGCCGCCCACGAAGATGTACTCCTGCTCCTGCGGATCGTTCTCCGGCAGCAGGAACTCGCCGAAGGGACCGCTGATGGTCACCTTGTCGCCGGGCTTACGCGAAAAGACGTAGGTGGAAGCGATTCCGGGAGGCACGCCGGGAACGAACTTGAACACGCCCTTGGGCTGGGTCCTGTCGAACGGAGGCGTGGCGATACGCACGTTGAGCTTGATGATGCCCTTCTCTCCGGGATACGAAGCCATGGAATAGGCACGCACCGTCGGCTCGGTATTCTTGTACTTGAGCGAGGTGATGCCGTACTTCTCCCAGTCGCCCATATAGACCGGCGCCACTCCCATATCGGAAAAGTCGGCCTCGTAGGCGGGGATGTCGATCTGGATATATTCGCCGCTCTTGAACTCGAGGTGCTCGCCCTCGGGCAGTTTCACGGTGAACTCCTTGATGAAGGTCGCCACATTCTCGTTGGAGATGACCTCGCACTCGAGTTTCTTGACGCTCAGGGCGCTTTCCGCCACCTTGATCTTCAGGTTATCCTTTACCTTGACCTGGCAGCCGAGCCGCCAGCCTTCCTTGATCTGCTTGCGGTTGAAGAAGCCGGTCTCGGTAGGCAGGATCTCTCCGCCGCCTTCGAAGACCTGCACCTTGCACTGGCCGCAGTTGGCCTTTCCGCCGCAGGCGGAGGGCAGGAAAATCTTCTGCTCGGCAAGCGTAGCCATCAGGTTGCCGCCGGGCGCCACATCCAATTCCTTTTTCCCGTCGTTGATGTCGATCTTGACGCTGCCCTTCGGGGTGATCCTGTCCTTCACGAAGAGCAGGAGCGCCACCAGGAAGAGGGTCACCACGACGATGACCAGGGCGGAAGCAAAAATAGTCGTCTGAATCATAATCCTTCCCTCCTATAACTGAATGCCCATGAAAATCATGAACGCCATACCCATCAGGCCCACCGTGATAAACGCGATGCCGGTGCCTTTGAGCGGCGCGGGGATATTGCTGTAACTGAGCTTCTCGCGGATGGCGGCCAGCGCCACGATAGCCAGGTACCAGCCGATGCCGGAACCGAGCGCATAGACCTCCGCCTCACCGACCGAAGCGAATTCCTTCTGCTGCATGAAGAGGGAAGCGCCGAGGATGGCGCAGTTCACGGCAATCAGCGGAAGGAAGATACCCAGCGACGCATAGAGCGAGGGCAGGTACTTCTCCACGATCATCTCCACCAACTGCACGAAGGCGGCGATGACGGCGATGAAGAGGATAAAACTCAGGAAACTCAGGTCCACGTCTGCGAAACTCTCTCCGAGCCAGCGCAGCGCGCCGGCCTGAAGGACGAACTTGTTCAGCAGGTAGTTGATGGGCAGCGTGCAGAGCAGCACGAAGATGACCGCAAGGCCCAGGCCGTTGGCCGTCTTGACGTTTTTCGATACCGCCAGGTATGAGCACATACCCAGGAAGTATGCGAAAATCATATTGTCAACAAAGATTGACTTTACGAATAAGCTGATATATTCCATAAGGCGTCGCGGTTATTTTTCCTGAAGGGATTTGTCGTAAGCCCTGTGCGCCCAGATGATGCATCCCAGGAGGATGAGGGCGAAAGGCGGCAGAATCACCAGGTTGTTGGGAACATAGGAGGCGGGAAGCACCTGGAAGCCGAAGAGCGTGCCGCTACCCAGCAGTTCGCGCAGGAAGGCCACGATCACGAGGATGAGGCCGTAGCCGGCTCCGTTCGCCAGTCCGTCGAGCAGCGAGGGGATGGGCTTGTTGCCCAGCGCGAACGCCTCGATGCGTCCCATCACGATACAGTTCGTAATGATCAGGCCGATATAGACCGAAAGCTGCTTGTCGATCGCATAGGTGCCTTCTCCTGCCTTGAGGATCTGGTCCACCAGGATCACCATCATTGCCACGACCACGAGCTGCACGATGATGCGGACGCGGTTGGGGATGGTGTTCCGGAGCAGCGAGCAGACGAAACTGGAAAGCCCGGTAACGGCAATCACGGACAGGGCCATCACCAGGGCGCCCTTGAGCTGGACGGTAACGGCGAGCGAGGAGCAGATACCCAGCACCAGGACGGTAATGGGATTGCCCTTCAGGATGGGATTGAGGATGGTATCTTTGAGTTTCTGTGCCATGGCTTATTCCTCCTCTCTGTTAAAATGCTTCTCATAGGCCTTGAACCAGACGTTCAGGGCTTCGTTCAGACCCTTGGAGGTCATCGTCGCACCGGTAATGGCATCCACCGCGTTGACGCTGCCATCCGCTTCGGCGTTCTTCTCGAGCCGGAAGGCGGGGCTTTCACTCCATAATACGGTCTTGCCGACGAATTTCTCGCGGAACCAGGACTCGTCCTTGATCTTGGCACCCAGACCGGGCGTTTCGGATTCGTGGTCGAAGAAGGCTCCGGCGATGGTGCGGCCGTCGGGCTGGAAAGCGACATAGCCCCAGACCGGGCCCCAGAGGCCGGCGCCGTAGATGGGAATCACCTTCATGCCGGATTGGAAGACGTACACCGGAAGGGTGACGGCCGCTCCGGCCAGGATGGCCTTGTTCTGCGGTTTGAGCTTGTCGATCAGTTCGATCTTGCCCTTTTCCACCGAAAGGCTGCCGTTGGGCTGGCCGTCGGCGCCGATGGTATAAGCCTCGGCGATGGTATCGGCGTAAAGCTGGAGAATATCGGCATTGGACATTGCGTAGAGCTCCTCCGCCGGTTTGATCTGCGCGGCGCTCATCATCTGGCGCAGGGTTTCCGCTTTGGCGTTGGCCTGCTGTGCGGGCCCGAGTTTCATCGCCACGAAAGCAAGCAGCGAGGCCACGACGACCACGATGAGCGTCGTATAAATGACGGTATACACGTTACTGTTGGTATTCATGGCTCAGGCGGTTTTAAGTTTCTTGTTCTTGCGCGAGACATGTACGCTGACCACGCAGTGGTCGATCAGCGGCGCCATCGTGTTCGCAAAGAGGATGGCGAGCATCATACCCTCGGCATAGCCGGGGTTGAACAGACGGACGGTGATGCAGAGCATACCGATCAGCAGGCCGTAGAGCCATTTGCCGCATTCGGTCTGGCAGGAAGTGACGGGGTCCGTCGCCATGAACACCGTACCGAAGGCAAAGCCGCCGTAGAGGAGCTGCATCCAGGCGGGGATTTCAGTGATTCCGCCGATATGGCCCAGCCAGCCCACCAGCAGGGCGCCGAGCACCGAGCCGGCCATGATCTTCCAGCTGCCGACGCCGGTCCAGAGCAGCAGGAACGCACCGAGCAGGATGCAGAGCACCGAGGTCTCACCCACGGAGCCGGGAACGGTGCCGAGGAAAAGATCCCACCAGGAGGTGCCGTACTGGGCAGGACCGTCCAGGGCGAGCGGCGTGGCGCCGGTGCAGGCGTCCAGCATCGTTTCTCCCTTCTTGAAGGCGATCCAGCACTGAGAGCCGGACATCTGGTTGGGATAGGAGAAGAACAGGAAGGCACGCGCCACCAGGGCGGGGTTCCAGATGTTCATTCCGGTACCGCCGAAGATTTCCTTGCAGAAAATCACGGAGAAGGCGGTAGCCAGCCCGACCATCCACAGGGGCGTGGTGACGGGGATGATGAGCGGAATGAGGAAGCCGGTCATAAGGAAGCCCTCGTTGACCTCTTCGTTACGGATCTGTGCCGTTCCGAACTCGATGAACAGACCTGTGGCGTAAGCCACCACGTAGATGGGCAGCACGCGCAGGAAACCGAACCACCAGTTCCCCAGAATATTCAGGCGCGCATCCCCGATGGCAAGTCCGTGCTGATAGCCCACGTTCCACATACCGAACAGGGCGGCGGGAATCACGGCGATCAGGGCGAGGATGATAATGCGCTTCAAATCCACGGCGTCCCGAACGTGCGCACCTTTGCGCGTCACCGTGCCGGGAACGGCGAGAAAAGTATCGAAAGCGTCGGCGGTGCTGTGCAACCAGCCCAGTTTTCCGCCTTTTTCAAAAATCGGAAGCATCTCTTCTAAGCCATTTCTTTAAGCATAAGGTCAATGCCTTGTGCGATGATTTCCTGGAGGTCGTTCTTGCTCGGGTCCACGAACTCGCAGAGCGCGAGGTCCTCGGGGAGCACTTCATAGATGCCGAATTTCTCCATCTTCTCGATGTCTCCCGCCAGGCAGGCCTTCACGAGGAAAATGGGGTAGATGTCCATCGGCAGCATCTTGGCATAATAGGCGTCGTTCATCAGGAAGGCGCGCTTGCCGCCGTGCAGGTTGGTGTCCATATTGTAGCGGCGCCAGGGCATGAGCCAGCTGAAATAGGCCCTGTCGGTGCTGAACTGATTCCAGCGCAGCGGGCGGATCCAGCCGAAATACTCCTTCTCGGTGCCTTCGCGGATGATGGTCACCTGATTGTCGCCGAAGCCCAGGCAGCCTTCCGCTCCGACCGTACGGCCGCTGAGCAGATCGCCGCTGATGATGCGCAGTCCTTCGGCATCGGCGCCCCAGAAGCTCTGGAATTCCGCCATCGGCGTACCGGGCACTGCCTCGACATACGCGGGCTCGATGGCCGCAGGGCCCGTCACCGCCACTTTGCGGCGCAGGTCCAGCTTGCCCTTCAGGAAGAATTTGCCGATGGCGGCAAGCCCTTCCGGGCTGAGGGTCCAGACGGTATCGCCCTTGGCGATGGGACAGACGTGGCTGATCTGTACGCCGGCATTGCCCGCGGGGTGCGGTCCCTTGAAGCAGTGGACCGTCGCGCCGCTCAGGCCTGCGAAGACGGAATTTTCGCATACGCCGATATGCACCGGCGCGATCTTGCCCAGCGCATCGATGCCCGCCTGCATCGCTCCGAGTTCATTGCCGAGGCAGAAAGCGCTGTCGGCAGCGAGCGGACCGGTGTAGAAGCTGGAGATGTAGATGCATTTCGGGCTGACCGACGGATCGGCGATGATGCCGTAGGGACGCTGCCGCAACTGGAGCCAGAGGCCGCTCTCGAGCAGGCCCTTGCGCACGGAAGCCGCATCGGAAGCATCCGCTTTGAAGGCCGCCGCTTCCTGCTTGTCCGCAGTTTCAATGCATACGGCGAGCAGTTTGCGCTTCTCTCCGCGTACGATTTCTTTCACTGTCCCGCTGACCGGCGAGGTCATCAGGATCTCGGGGTTGTTCTTGTCCGCAAGGACGGGCGACCCGCACAGCACGCCATCCCCTTCCTTCACCAGAAGGCGGGGGGAGAAGCCCTTGAGCGTCACGGGCTCGACGGCGACGAAGCGGGACACGATCGATTTGCAGACAACGGGCTTCGCCGCCCCGGTTACGGGAAGGTCGAGACCCTTTTTCAAAACGATGAAATCTGACATGTATCCTATAATTATTATTGTCGAAAAATCGCGGCGCGAAGTTACGAAAAAATATCCTATTTTTGTAAACGACATTGAAAGCGTATGGAAAAAGCTGCGGAAAAGATACTGGAAGGGCTGAACCGGGCACAGCGGGAGGCGGTGGAATGCACGCAGGGACCGTCCCTGATCGTGGCGGGAGCCGGTTCGGGGAAAACCCGGGTATTGACGAGCCGCGTAGCCTATATCCTGGCCGGCGGAACCGAGCCCTGGCGCGTGCTGGCGCTGACTTTTACCAAGAAGGCGGCGGGCGAGATGAAGGAGCGCATCGCGCTGATGGTGGGGGAGGAAAGGGCACGCCGCGTCGTCGCCGGAACCTTCCATTCGGTCTTCGTGCGTTTCCTGCGCAACTATGCGGATGCGCTGGGCTATCCCGCCAATTTCACCATCTACGATACCTCCGATTCGCACAGCGCGCTGAAGACCTGCATCAAGGAACTCGGGCTGGACGACAAGGTCTATAAACCCAAGGAAATGCTCTCCCGCATCTCCGGGGCCAAGAACGCGCTGGTGCTGCCGGGAGAATACCGTAACCGCCCGGAACTGACGGAGGCGGATGCGCGGGCGAAGAAACCCCGCACCGCCGATGTGTACGAACTCTACCAGCGCAAATGCAAACAGGCGGGGGTGATGGACTTCGACGATATCCTCGTCAATATGAACCTCCTGCTGCGCGATTTCCCGGAGGCATGCGCCGAGATTGCCGGGCGCTTCTCCTACATCATGGTGGACGAGTACCAGGATACGAATTTCGCGCAGTACGTGATTATCCGCAAACTGGCGGCCGCGCACCATAACATCTGCGTGGTGGGCGACGATTCGCAGTCCATCTATGCCTTCCGCGGGGCCAAGATTGAAAATATCCTCAATTTCAGAAAGGACTATCCCGAGTGCCGGATTTTCCGCCTCGAGCGCAACTACCGCTCCACGCGCAATATCGTCGGCGCGGCCAATTCGCTGATCGCGCACAACGAGGGGCGCATCCCCAAGGAATGCTATTCCGAAGGGGAGGAGGGCGACCGGATCCGGCTCATCAACGCGGACAGCGACATCACCGAGGCCGTGCTCGTCAGTTCGGCCATCCTGGAGCGGATGCGCAGCGACGGGGCCCAGTACCGCGATTTCGCGATCCTCTACCGCACCAACGCGCAGTCCCGCGCGCTGGAGGAAGCGCTGCGCCGCCGGAATCTGCCCTATCAGATCTATTCGGGCAATTCCTTCTTCGAACGTATGGAGGTCAAGGACGTGATGGCCTGGTTCAAACTGGCGGTCAATCCTTCGGACGATGAAGCCTTCAAGCGCGCCATCGGCAAACCTTCGCGCGGCATCGGGGAGACGACCCTTGCCGTTCTCGCAGAGGAGGCAAGGGGACGCGCACTGAGCCTGTACAGGACCGTCGCCGCCGGGGACCTTGCCCTGAAGGACGCTGCGCTGCAGAAACTGCGCAATTTCTGCGCCCTGGTGGCCTCGTTCTCGGAGGCGGTGCCCACGACCGACGCCTATGAACTCGCCCGCCGGATTGCGGACGCCAGCGGCCTCTACGCTTTCTACAAAGCCGATACTTCCGTGGAGGGGCAGGCGCGTATGGCCAATGTGGACGAACTGCTGAACTCCGTGGCGGCCTATATCGAAGAACAGGCCGGGGAAGAGCGGGAGAATGCCCTGATTACGCTGACGGACTACCTGGAAAACGTCTCGTTGCTGAGCAACGTCGATGTGGCCGAGGGCGACGAGGACGACCGCAACCGGATTGCGCTGATGACGGTGCACTCCGCCAAAGGCCTGGAGTTCCCCTATGTCTTCGTCGTGGGCCTGGAAGAAAACCTGTTCCCCTCCGGAGGGACGCTGATTACGCCTTCGGAACTGGAAGAGGAAAGGCGGCTCTGCTATGTCGCCCTTACCCGGGCCCAGAAGGCGGTCTATGTCAGCCGGGCCGAGTCCCGGCTGCGCAACGGGAAACACGAATACAACCGTCCCAGCCGCTTCCTTCGGGAAATCGACCCGAGATTCTTCGAGAATCCGCCTGAGCAGGCATCCCGGAGCGTGTTTTCGGGCTTTTCCGAGCGCCCGTCCGGCTTCGCGGAGCGCCCCTTCGGGCGGCGTCCTTTCACTCCTTCGCGCGCCGTGCCCGGCTCCGGCTCCCCGCGTCCCGTCGAGACCCCGCATCCCGCCGCGTCGCCCTCGCGTCCGGTCGCGCCCGCCAAGCCGGATATCATCGACCCCGGCTTCGTCCCCGTGCCGATGACCGAACTCTTCGAAGGGGAGCGCATCGAACACAACCGCTTCGGCGGCGGCACCATCCTGAACATCAGCGGCGCCTACCCGGAGATGAAGGCCCGCATCAACTTCGATATTTACGGAGAAAAACTCCTCCTGCTCAAATATGCCAAACTGCGTCCGGAGAAGCGTTAGCCTCCTTTCCCTGTTCCTGTTGCCGCTTTTCGCCGGCAGGGCGCAGGAACCGGACCAGCCTCCCGGCGGCACACAGACGCCCCTGTCGGAGGTGCAGGTGCTCCAGCCCGCCCTGGTTACGGAAAAGGCGCCTCCGATGACGGTGGTTGCCGACACGGTGGTCATCAATACCTCGGCCTTCATCGTGGAGGATGACGCGGACCTGGCGGCACTCCTGGAGAAGATTCCCGGGATCGAGGTGGACGAAAGCGGCAATGTCTCCCTGAACGGGAAGCCGGTGAAACAGTTGCTGGTCAATGGCAAGAAATTCTTTGGCGGCGATGTCAAAAAGGGCTTGAAGAACATCCCTGCGCGGATGCTGGAGAAAATCAAGGCCTACGAGCGGCCGTCGGATTTTTCCCGGATTACCGGAATCGATGACGGGGAGGAGGAGTCGGTGCTGGACGTCGTGGTCAAACCTTCCTTTATGAAGGGTTGGAACAATGAATTGCGGGCCGCTTACGGCACTTCCAACCGCTACCGCGCGCACGTTGACGCCAACCGCGTGAAGAAGGAAAGCCATACGGCCATCATCGCCAATGCCACCGACATCAACAACGTGAGCGCGAACGTCTCCGGACGGAACCAAAGCGGTGGCGGCAGTTCCGGGGACGGGCATCGCGGCGATATCGGTGCCACCTACTCCCTGAAAACCGCCGAGCGCACCATCGACGCCAGCGCCCATTACGACGGCGCCGTCCGCTGGGTGGCGGCGCGCACCCGTGCCGAGAATATGACGGCCGCCAGTCATTACGATACCGACAACCGCAGCGTCTCGAAAGCCCGTTCTACGAATGTCAATGCCCGTCTGGACTACGAATGGCGTCCCTCCAAACAGACGACGTTCTTCTTCAAACCCTCCTTTACCTATACCGGTCGCAGTTCGCTTTCCTGCGGCGGACTTTCCAGGGAAAACAATCCGTCTCTGACCTACTCCACCCTCAACCGGGGGGTGAATGCCAGCGACCGCTACGACGCCGCTGTCCAGTTTGTCTTCACCCGGCGATTCGCCGCCTGGAAGGGTTCGAGCCTCTCTTTCCAGACCTATCTGCGCAGCAACGACTATTTCGAGGACCAGGACCGCGACTACACAACCCATTACTACAAAAAGAAATCCCGCGTGACACCGGGTGCGGATTCCATCCGCTTTACCCGGACCTCCCTGGATACACGCATCGGTATGCGAGAACTGCGGGGACAGGTGTCGGCGAGTTTTCCGCTGGTCAAAAGGATGTTCCTTCAAGCCACCTACCGTGCCGACTACAAGTATTACCAGAGCCGCCGGGACCTGTATGACCTGAACCTGGATGCCCTGTATCCCCCGGGCTGCGCCGCAGGAAAATATCACTACTTCGGGCAGACCTTCACGCTGAATTACCGCTATATCACCAAGAAACTGAACCTGACGGCGGGCGTCAGCGCCACCCGCCAGCGGACCTGGCTCCTTTATCCCGAAAACGAGGTGCAGAAGGATACCAACATGACGCTTTGGAATTTTGCACCGAACCTCACCCTGCGCTACAAGCATACGAAAAATACCTATCTGGTGCTGACCTACCGCAGTTCCTCCGGGCAGCCGAACGTGGACCGGATGCTCCCGGTAGCCAACGGTACCAATCCGCTTTATGTCCGTAGGGGGAACCCTGGCTTGAAGCCCAGTTTTACCCAGTCGGCAAATTTCTCCTTCAACCATTCCGATGTCAAGAAGCATTTCAGCGCGGTGGTCAGCGCCGAGGCGCGCTTCGTCAAAAATGCCGTGAGCGACCGTTCGGATTACGATCCGGAGAGCGGCGTGCGTACGGTGACGCCGGTCAATATCGACGGAAGGTGGTCAGCAAAAGGTTCCGTCGTGCTGAATTATACCTTCCCGCGCACCTTGCTTTCGCTGAGCAGCAATACCGCTGCGGAATACGCGCATACCCCTTCGTATCTGTATAACTCCAGGACGAAGGCCGATGAACTGAACCGCGTGGGGCGGATGATGCTGCGCGAGCGGGCCAGCCTGAACTGGCGGAGCCGGTGGGTGGAGGCGTCGCTGAACCTGCGCGGGGAATATACGATGGAACGCAGCAATCTCCGGCCGGAACTGAATCAGGATCCTTTCACGCTGTCCGCGGGGCTTTCCGTCATCGGGCGCCTGCCCTGGAAGATGACCTTGAGCGCCGATTTTACCGATTGGATACAGCGGGGATATCTCTATCCCGAATTGAACCGCGATTACTACATCCTGAATGCGCGCATCACCCAGCGCTTCCTCAAAGGCAAACTGTCGATCAGCCTGATGGGCAGCGACCTGCTCGGCCAGATGGCCAATCTTACGCGCTCGTTCTCGTCCGAGCGCCGGACCGTGGCGGAGTACAACGGCGTCAACCGCTATGTCCTCCTGCAGGTCCTATGGCGCTTCTCTACCAAGTAAACTGCCAGCCCTGCTGCGGCAACTTATTTCAGGGAGAGTTGCAGTTCTACCGGGCAGTGGTCCGAACCGTAAATGTCATTGTGGATGTCTGTGCCACAGATGTGGGGTGCCAGGGCGTCTGAAACGAGAAAATAATCGATCCGCCAGCCGACGTTCCGCTCCCGCGCCGCCATGCGGTACGACCACCAGGAATACTTCGCTTCCTGCGGATGCGCCTCGCGCCAACTGTCGTGGAATCCGGAAGCGAGCAGCCGGCTCATCTTCTCGCGCTCTTCATCGGAAAAACCGGGGTTGAAATGGTTGGTCGCGGGATTTTTGAGGTCGATTTCCTGATGCGCGACATTCATATCCCCGCAGACGACGACGCCCTTCTTCGCGGTCAGGGACAGCAGGTACTCCCGGAAGGCGTCTTCCCAGGCCATACGCCAGTCCAGCCGTCTCAATCCGTCCTGGGCGTTGGGTGTATAGACATTCACCAGGAAGAAGTCCCCGGTATCCAGCGTGATCACCCGGCCTTCGTGGTCGAATTCATCCACGCCGATGCCATAACTTACGGCCACAGGGTCGTGTTTGCCGTAGATCGCCGTTCCGGAATAGCCTTTTTTGTCGGCGTAATTCCACCAGGATTGCCACCCCGGGAATTCCAAGTCAATCTGCCCCGCCTGCAGTTTCGTCTCCTGCAGGCAGAAGTAATCGGCGTCCAGATTCAGAAAAATATCGGCAAATCCCTTGCCCGCTACGGCCCTTAGTCCGTTTACATTCCAACTGATCAGTTTCATCATCCTGTGATTTTCCTCCCAAAGATAGACAATATTTTGCAAATCTGCCGGACAATCCGTAACTTCGCAGACCATGAAAACGTTCAAAAAAATTCTGATCTGGCTGCTGGTCCTGCTGGTGGTAGGGCTAGGTGTTTTCTGCTACTTCCGTTACTGGTTCGTGCTCGGCGAAGGCGTCAAGGCCGGTGAACTCAACCAGGTCGTTTACAAGGGCTGGGTGTGGAAAACCTACGAAGGCCGGCTGATCCAGAGCGGCTTCAATTCCCGCAAGAGCGGCTCTCTCCAGTCCAATGAATTCAACTTCTCGGTAAAGGATCCGCAGGTGGCGGAAAAGTTGATGCGGTGCAGCGGGAAAATCGTGGAAATCCGTTATAAGGAATATCGTGGCGCCCTGCCTTGGCGGGGTATGCAGCGCTATATCGTTTACAAGATAGAATCGGTGAGCGAGCCCAACCACGCCATCGTTCCCGATTTTCCGGTAAGCGCTGACGCCAATGCTATTTAGTCTTCTCGTCTCCGTCCTGCTGGCGGCATCGCCTGCGACCTATGTCGTGGATTCGCTGGCGACCTCGGACCCGGCGCGTATGCTGGTGCTCCGCAGCGACCGCAGTTGGGCGCTGGAACCGCGGGACAGTGCGAGTTTCGATTCTGATACGCGTCTCGCCATTCTCCTTGAAGGAAAATTCTGCTGCCCGCTGCAGGCGCGCGTCTTTACCCCTTTCGGCGAAATAGACGGCTTGCAGCATACGGGTGTGGATCTGGCGACGAAGGCCGGCCGGCCCGTTTCCGCCGCCTTCGACGGTATCGTCACCCTTTCGGCCGATGATCATCCCGCTTACGGCGGCGTCATCCGCATCCAGCACCCCGGAGGGCTGGAAACACTTTATGCGAACGTGCGTGCCCGCCGTGTCAGCGAGGGTGCGACCGTGCACGCGGGCGACCTGATTGCCGAAGCGGACAGCCTTGCCGAAGCCGGCCCGCACCTGCATTTCGAATTGCGTTATGACGGCCTTGCGCTGGATCCGGTGCGCGTCATCGATTTCCCTGCAGGCTTGCTCAAGGTTCCGTTCTGCGTGCTGGACCGGAGCCGTCTGGCCCCTGCGGCGCAGCACCACTCCGCCTCGGTGGGGGAGCAGCGGGAAATCTACCTTGCCCGGGTGGCACGCATCGCCGAGCAGAAGCGGCTTGCCGAAGAGGAACGGCAGCGGCTTGCCCGGCTGGAAGCAGCGGCCCGGAAATATCATACCATCCGCTCTGGAGACACGCTTTCGCGCATCGCTGCGAGATACCATACAAGTGTCCGGGCCATCTGCCGGCTCAACGGCATCACTGAGACGACGACCCTCCGGGTCGGGCGCAGTTTGCGCGTGAAATAACCCCTTGCCTTTTTGATATTCTTTCTGTAAATTTGCCAAAATTAGCAAGATACTATGGCAGTAGCGAAGTTAGGCCTTAAAATAACCCGCTCCCAGGGGGGATTCGCCTTCGGGATCGGTGTTAACGAAGATACGTTCTGGACACGTTATATCCGTGACCTGCGCGACGACCTCCGCTCCCTTTCCGACTTCAACCCCGGAAACCGGGTGCTGATGCTCAGTTCCAACCAGGCGGGCAATCTTCTGGCGGTCATCAGCCAGACGGAAAGCCGCCCGGGAGAAATCATGACGGCGTGGATTTACCTTCCCCTGAACATCACGATCAGCGGGGAGGAACTGGCCCGGGTCCTGGAAGTTACCGGCGAAGAACTGGCTATCGGCTCGCCCGACGGCAACCGGCTGCAGGAACTCTTCGGCAGGGAATATCCCCTGAGTCCCGTTGCAATGGCCCTTTACAAGTCCAGTGGCGATTCCGTCGCTTACCGCTACTACGGAGAAGGCTGCCGCTACCAGTTGGCGGACCTGTTCGGGAACTGCATCTCCCAGCCGGAGTATCAACGCTTCAAGGAAGTATTCTTCATCGACAAGGCCTCCGGCATCCGCGTGGACCGCGGCTCCGACCTCAGCAACTCGAACCTGCTGGGCAGCGTCGTGCTCTTCCCTCCGGAGGAGCGTTTCGGCTTCCGTCCCTATGCCGATGGTGAGGCCTTCGAGACGCCCCGCAGTTTCGCGGAGGGCTCACGCGTGCGCCTGATTTGGAAAAGGGCCGGCTACAAGAGCGTGGAACGCCTGATCGACGTGGATCCGGCGCAGCCCCAGGTACAGCCCCTCGATTTGGAAGAGGTCTTCAAATATGTGACTTACGATTCGATCGCCGTCAAGAACGAGCAGTTCTGCGACGTGCAGGATTATACCCTCCGGGTCAACAACAAGATCCTGGAAAAGGGGATGATGCTGGCCGTGAAGGAAAGCAACATCCATGCTGTGCCCGTCGTGGTCAGTTGCGAGGGCTTCAATACCTTCGACGGCGAAATGGACCTTTCCGTCCCCGTCACCGTAACACTGGAGAAAAAAACCTACTCCTACACCTTCGTCCTCCCGCTGGAAGGCTTTGACGACGAACGCCTCCAACTGGTCTCCGAAACCCCGCTGGAGCTCTCTCCCGTGCGCGGCTACGATGCCGACGGCGCTCCCGTTCCCAATGTCACCAACTATCTGAAATATCGTCCCGAGACGCAGAATGACAAGCGCAAGACCCTGCTATGGGGCCTCTGCGGCGTGGCGGCAGGCCTGCTGCTGGGCTGGCTGATCGGCTCGTCGCTGACTTCCGGTACCATCGACCGCCTGCGGGCGGAGAATTCCATGCTCCGCTCGGCGCAGACTGCGACGGCGCTCGCTGTCGTTCCCGATTCCCTTGCCGGAGGGGAGTGGTCCGATTCCCTGGCCGTTCCCGTGCAGACGATGCCCGTCTTGACGACCGAAGACCGCAAGGCCGAGGCGCAGAGGGCTGCGGATGCAAAGAAAGCGGCCAAACTGGCTGCCAAGAAGGCCCGCCAGGAAGAAAGGGCGGCCCGCAGGGCTGCGATAAAGGCCCGCAAGGAAGCGGCGCGTCAGGCGAAGATCGCCGCCCGCGAAAGGGCCAAGGCGGAGAAGGACTCCATCGCCCGCGCGGAAGCGGCGGCCAAGACAGCGGAGGCCGATGCCAGGAATGCGGCCAAGGCCCGCAAGGATTCGCTCGCCAGGGCGGAAGCGGCGGCCAAGGAGGCTGCGGAGCGTCAGGCAGCCGAAGCCAAGGCGGAGGCCGAGCGCAAGGCGGCGGAGGAAAAGGCTGAAGCCGAGCGCAAGGCGTCGGTCGTCAAGGCTTCTCCCGACCTGGTACTCTATCTGGACCACAGCGCGAAGTGGGAGAAGGGGAAGATGGAATCCTTCGGGGAGGTTCCCGGTCTCTGGGATGCCCTGAACGCCCGCGACTTCGACAAGATCCTCTCCTATGCGGAGACCCTCGAAGAATCCACCCGCTTCACCGCCCTCTGCAAATCCATCCGCGAACTCAAGAAGATTCCGGGCAAGCACTTCACGCAGAACTATTGCGTCGATCCTGCCGATACGGAAATCACCTTCACGGGTTACCAGAACAAGATTGACGGAAAACTCCGCGACCTCAAAGGCTTCTGATGAAACGCTTTTTGCTCCTTTTGCTTGCCGCGCTGGCGCTTGCCTCTTGCCAGCGGGATAACTTTTTCGATGAATTGGTCCCGAAGAAACCGAAGTACAGCCGGCTTGCGCCCGATAACCAGGTCATCTCTGCGCCGGTAGCCTTCAGGGGCAGCATCCCGTCAAACCTGCAGAATGCGCTGAAGGCGCGTACGCACCTGCCGGAAGGGGATTTGGTGGAAAACAGCGCGATGGTCATCATCGGCTCCGGCTTCCTGACCGAGAGCGGCACCATGCCCGCGGATACCCTCATCGAGACGGCCTATCACAACGGCGTCATCATCTCCGTCGTCCAGCCCGATTATGCCTGGCTCTCCGAGTGGTGCGAGAAGAAAGGCATCGTCTTCCCCGCCGTCCCTTCCGAGGACGACAGCATCCTGCTCTGTGCTTTTTCCAATCGCGGCTGGCTCTACGACATGGACGCCCCGCACGTCAGGGACCCCTGGTCGCAGGATTACAATTCCTGGCTGAATCCCTTCGTCTCCTGGGTGAATGCGCACATCGGCGCCGACACTATGCCGGAACCCTATGTCATCGGCAGCGGGGATCCCCTTGTCTTTGAACGCAACCTGGCCTGCCAGCAATACGACCATACTTTTTTCCTGGCCCTGAACGATACTGTCAGCTGCATCCATCCCTATAAGGCGGATACGCTGGACGTGCTCTCGCAGATGACCGCCCACTTCACCTCCTGGCCCGTTTCCGGAACGGATCGTGACTGGTATCTCTGCCACGCGTCGCTGAGCATCAACAATGCGCCGATGTTCTGCGATGTCGCCGTCTCCACCTCAGGCGGTATCCGCACCAAATTCTGCGGCTATGAAATGCGCCGCGTGGGCTTCAGTTTCGACCTGGGAGCCGGTCCGCAAGGGGCTGACGGCTTCGAGCAGAAGCCGCTGCCGGGGAGTGCAGAGGCAGGGGAGAGTTTCGAACCCGATTTTGACTGGAATCTGGAATCCGGTGCCATCACCGAAGGTCCCGTCACGGCCAGGCGTTCCACGGCGCTGACCGTCGCCGCCCCGCTCCAGCATAAAGGACAGCGGACGGGGACGCTGCCGGATCTGAATATCGAAAACAACAGTGCAGACGGGGTGGTGAATTACCTGTTTACGGTGCCCTCGGAGCAATTGGGCTATATGCACCGGACGGAAATCTATCCCTCCGAAGCCGCCATCTGCCGGACGGGCCGCGACGATCTGGAGTCCAGCTGGGTTTGGCGTCTGTTCCCGAGCAGCATGCTGCAGCCGGTCCTGCGCATCGGCGCCACGAGCATCTATACTTCCATGTACTTCCGTTCCACTACGGTCGGAGCGGGCTGCTGGAAAGATCATTACGGCGCACTGAGCAGCACTCAGCGGAAGATCCGCCTCCTGAGCCCCGGACGCGTGCAGACCGGACAGCTGCAGTTGAGCAACGACTACGCCGATGCCGCCTCCTGCGTCGCCCTCCGCTTCTGGGCCGAGGGAAAAGACCCGAAAAAGGACACGCCGGATTATGACGCGCTATGGAGCGTCGTCGCCCCCGGCGGCTGCTTTGTCCGCAATATGGAGGCAGGACGCTATCTGATGCAGTTCTACAAGCAGTCTGCGGACGGCCAGAAAATGTGGCTGCAGGAGAGGATGGTCGAGATCGTTGCTGCGCAGGCAACGCAATTGGCAGCTTCTGATTTTTTTATTCAGTAAACAGCGAATCGGCCTTGTCGGTATAGAAAATACCTGCGAGGTGATCCGCTTCGTGCTGGAAAATCACTGCCGTGAAGCCGGTCACCCGTTCCATCGTATCCCGCAGCGTGGCGGGATTCAGGTAGCGCACGTCGATGTCGCGCGAACGGCGCACGATGCCCCGCAGCCCGGGAACGGAAAGGCAGCCCTCCGGTCCGGCGACTGAATCGCCACGTGCGGTGAGGATGCGCAGGTTGGGGTAGAATTCGAAGGGTTCTCCCTCCTTGTCGAAGCGCTGTACGGCCACCAGGCGGCGGTTGATGCCCACCTGCGGTGCGGCGATGCCTACGCCCTCGTGCTCGGGATCCTGCACGGTCAGCAGCATCCGTTCGCAGAGCCTCCGGTAAGTGGCGCTGTTCAGCATCGATGCCTGGAACTCGATACTCACTGCGCGGAGGACGACGCTGTCATAGGGCTCCGTCACCTGTAAAACGCGCATCAGACCGTCTCCGTCCGCGATAATCTGCCTTTCACGTGCCGACCAGCAACCCCCCAGAAGCAGCGTTGCGGCGAATAGTGCTATCATTTGTCTCATGAGGGCAAATTTATGAACAAAAATCGGATTTTTTTTCATACATTTGCGCCTAAGTATAACCAAACCCCTTTTTATGGGTAGAAATGAAAAAACTCCTTTTAACGACGGCAGTGCTGCTGCCCTGCTTGCTTGCGCACTCGCAAGAGCTTAAGTTCGTTCCCCGTTTGGAAGCCAGTCCGGTCTTTTCGACAGGCGGAGAAGAACACAATTTCTCTTTTCCGGACATTCTCGGAGAAACTTCTCTATACTCCTTCTTCGAAGGTGACATCTCGGACCACTTTTCTTTCTTTGTTTGCAATCACTGGCTTTCAACAGACCCTGTGGGGCTTTATAAGGATACTTTTTTCTATTCCAATACCAACAACTGGCTGGATTTCCTGTACTTTACCTATAAGACAGGCTGGTTCTCCCTTACGCTCGGAAAGGACGTCATCCACCTCGGCGGCTGGGAGTACGACCCGTACGACGTGTATTGCCATTCGGCCCTGATGTCTTCACAGTGGAACGGCCTTCCCGCTTATCAGTGGGGTGCCTCCATGGCTTTCGACCTACCCTGGGAAGACAACAGCATCGACGTGCAGATGGTGAGTTCCCCCTTCGGCGAGCGCACCTTTGCCAGCGGCCTTTTCACCTGGGCGCTGCGTTGGTGCGGCAGTATCGGCCCCTGGAGCCCGATCTGGGGTGTCGCCCTCTTCCAGGACAATCCGGCTGACCGGGCCCACCTGATTCCTGTCGTCGATATTTCCAACCGCTTTGCGCTCAATGACAATTTCCGGCTGGATCTGTCCTATCGTTACGGCGTAGGCGGCAACGGCGATGAGTTCCCGCTCCTGAGCCCGGGCCACGTCGGCATCGCGGAATTGAACTTCACCGATAACAACGAAAAAGTGGATGTCTTTGCCAAAGGCATTTACGAATACAGCGCCCTGAAAGGCCATAACTGGATCGCCGGCGGTGGCATTCACTGGTATCCCCTCCGGAACAGCCAGAATCTCCGCGTTTACGCGACGGCCGGTTGGGACCGTTTCTATCAGAACGTGACGGCCAGCGCGGGACTCTCGTATGATCTTGTTTTCAAACTCTGGAAATGACGCCAAAGAACCCGATTATCAACATCGAGGGTCTCTCCCAGTTCTACGGAGACAAACAAGTACTGCACGACATCAACCTTTACGTCCGCAAGGGAGAGTTCATCACGCTCCTCGGACCTTCCGGTTGCGGCAAGACGACGCTCTTGCGTCTGATTGCCGGATTCCTGCAGCCTACGCAGGGCCGCATCCTGCTGGACGGCAACGACATTTCCGACGTTCCGCCCTATCGGAGGCCCCTCAATACGGTTTTCCAGCGCTATGCGCTTTTCCCTCATCTGGACGTGTACGACAACGTGGCCTTCGGCCTGAAATTGCAGAAGGTCCCGGAGGCGGAAATCGAGAAGCGGGTAAAGAAAGTGCTGAAGTTGGTGAGCATGTCCGATTATGAGGACCGCGACGTCAACTCGCTTTCCGGCGGTCAGCAGCAGCGGGTGGCCATCGCCCGGGCGCTGATCAACCAGCCGCGCGTGCTGTTGCTGGACGAACCCCTTGCCGCCCTCGACCTGAAGATGCGCAAGGACATGCAGATCGAACTGAAGGAAATGCACAAGAAACTCGGCATTACCTTCATCTATGTGACGCACGACCAGGAAGAGGCACTGACCCTCAGCGATACCATCGTCGTGATGAACGAAGGCCGTATCCAGCAGATCGGTACGCCCATCGATATCTATAACGAACCGGTGAACGCCTTCGTGGCCGATTTCATCGGAGACAGCAACATCCTCAACGGCAAGATGTTCCGCGACCGCCGCGTAGCCTTCATCAAGCACGAATTCGACTGCGTGGACGAAGGTTTCGGCGAGAACGTCTCCGTCGATGTCGTGGTGCGTCCCGAGGACATCTATTTCACCACCGACCCCGCCAAGTGCCAGTTCACCGCCAAGGTGAATTCCTGCATCTTCAAGGGAGTGCATTACGAGATGTGGGTGGATACCGACACCGGTTACGAACTGATGATCCAGGACTACGACCCTTATCCCGTGGGGAGCGAGGTGATGCTCTATATCGACCCGGACGATATCCAGGTCATGAAAAAGGAACGCCGCCTCAACAGTTTTGACGCCCGCGTGGTCGCAGAGGGCCGGGTATCCTTCCTGGATACCGAATTCGAGTGCAATACCGAGGGCTTTGCCGAAGGCGATGCCGTCCGCGCAGAAGTGCGCTTTGACAAAGTGGACCTGCTCGACCACGAGGAGGGTGCGGCCCTGACCGGAAATATCGTGGCCATCCTCTACAAGGGAGACCACTACCACCTGACCGTCAAGACCGAAGACGGAGACCATATCTGGGTGGATACCAACGACATCTGGGACAAGGGAGATTTCGTCGGCATCCGTATCCTTCCTGAAGACATCAAACTTTCCATAGTGGTTTCGGCCGATGAATAAGCGTTCGGGCTGGGCATTGCCTTACTTTATTTTCCTGGTACTCTTCGTAGTGCTGCCCCTGCTGCTGATCGTTATGTACGCTCTGCAGGACGGAAGCGGGCACTTTACGCTCGCGAACCTGGGAAAGTTCTTCTCGGACCGCGATTCGCTCAGCACCTTCGCCCTTTCCATCGAAGTCGCCATCGAAAATACCGTCCTCTGCATCCTGATCGGCTATCCCGCAGCCTATATTCTGGCAGACAAGCGCCTGAACCGCAGCGCGGTGACGGTAGTGCTCTTCATTCTGCCGATGTGGATCAACGCCCTGATGCGTACGCTCGCCACCGCTGAACTCTTCACCATGGCCGGCGTGCAGCTCGGAAAAGGTACGCTGCTCTTCGGTATGTGCTACGACTATCTGCCGTTCATGATCTATCCCATCTACAACCAACTCAACAAGATGGATAAATCTTATGCGGAAGCGGCGCAGGACCTGGGTGCAACGCCCGCGGAAGTCTTCCGCAAGGTGACGCTGCCCCTGTCCATGCCCGGCGTCTGGAGCGGGGTGATGATGGTCTTTATGCCTACGGTATCGACCTTTGCGATTTCCGAATTCCTGACCAACAACAAGATCAAACTCTTCGGAACCATTATCCAGGAGAATATCAATAACTCGATGTGGAACTACGGCGCGGCGCTCTCGCTGGTGATGCTCGTCATCATCGCGATCACCACCGTGCTGCAAAGGGAGGAGGCCGATGAAAGTTAAGACCTTTGCTGCGCGAGTCTATATCTGGCTGCTGCTGATCGTGCTCTATGCCCCGATCGTCTTCATCGCCATCTTCTCCTTCACGGAAGCGAAGAGCCTGGGCAACTGGACCGGCTTCTCCGTGCAGTTGTACCAGAACCTCTTTACCGGATCGATGCAGAACTCTTCCGGCCTGCTGTCCGCGGTGCAGAATACGCTGCTCATCGCTCTGGCCGCCTCCGCCGTCGCGACGGTGCTTGGGACGCTTGCGGCCATCGGCATCTTCAATATGAAGGGCCGCAGGCGCCGGACGCTGACCTTCCTGAACAATATCCCGATGATCAATCCGGATATCATCACCGGTGTGTCGCTTTTCCTGCTGTTCGTATTCCTGCACATCTCACAGGGTTACCTGACGGTCATCCTGGCGCACATCACCTTCTGCACGCCCTATGTGGTGCTGAACGTGCTGCCCAAACTGAGCCAGATGAACCCCAATGTCTATGAGGCGGCGCTGGATCTGGGGGCGACCCCCGCACAGGCGCTCTGGAAGGTGCTGGTGCCCGCCCTGCGCCCCGGAATGATCTCCGGCTTCATCCTGTCCTTTACCATGAGCCTGGACGATTTTGCCGTCACCTTCTTTACCCGCGGCACCATCGGCCTGGATACCCTTTCCACCTATATTTACGCCGATGCGCGCAAAGGGGGCCTTACCCCGGAGCTCAAGCCGCTGATGACCATCCTCTTCCTGCTGGTCCTCGCGGTCCTGCTCTTCATCAATATACGTCAATCCAAGAATAGCGATAAAGAATGAAAATCAAGTCCTTCCTGCTGGCGGCCTTCGCCGTCCTGGCGGTATCCTGCGGCAGCGACCGCGCGAAACTCCTCAAAGTGTACAACTGGTCCGACTACATCGACGAATCGGTGATTCCCGAGTTTGAACAGTGGTATCAGGAACAGACCGGAGAAGAAATCCACGTCGTCTACCAGACCTTCGACGTCAACGAGACGATGCTCTCCAAGATTGCGAAAGGCCACGAGGACTTCGATGTGATCTGTCCTTCCGACTATATCACCGAGCGTATGCTCAATGACGGGCTGCTCCTGCCCCTGGATTTCGCGTCCATTCCGGATTCCATCAATTACATCTCCCTGAACAGGTCTCCCTACATCCAGAGTGTATTCCGGGAATTCAATCCGGACATCGACGCCAACGACTATTCCGTGGCCTATATGTGGGGAACGACCGGTATCATCTACAACACGGATGAGGTCAGTGTGGAAGATGCTTCAACCTGGGATGTTATCCGCAATCCCAAGTATGCCGGACGCGTGCTGATCAAAGACGCTCCGCGCGATGTCTATGGCCCTGTGCTTATCTATCTGAGGCAGAAGGAGCTGCAGGAGGGGACGATTACCCTTCAGGACCTGATGTACGATTCTTCCGATGCGTCCATCGCCGATGTGGAGAACTATCTTCGTGAGGTCAAAGAGGGCGTCCTGGGCTGGGAGGCCGATTTCGGCAAGGAACAGATGACCAAGGGCCGCGGCGTGGTGTCCCTGAACTGGAGCGGTGATGCGGTATGGGCCATCGAAGAGGCGGCCGAGGTGGGCGTCAACCTGGATTACATCGTCCCGGAAGAGGGGAGTACCGTATGGTTCGACGGCTGGGTGATTCCCAAATATGCCCGCAATACCAAGGCGGCGACCTGGTTCATCGACTTTATGTGCCGTCCGGACATCGCCATCCGCAATATGGAGGAGACCGGCTATGTCTCTGCCAACGGAGCCATTGAGGTGCTGGAATCCCAGATTGACGAGTCCTATGATCCGGTGGACCTCAGTTATTTCTTCCCCGGAATGGATAGCGTGCGGGTGAATCCCGCGCTCTATCCGGACCGCGCCGTCATCGAGCGCTGTGCGCTGGAGCACGACTGGGGTGCCGATACGGACAAACTGCTGGCGATGTGGTCGCGGGTCAAGGGCGACAATGCCTCCGACTGGACCTTCATCATCATCGCCATTTCGGCCATCGCCGCGCTCGCGGCGCTCGTCGCCTCGCGCAGGAAGTCTTCACACCGCCGCCGCTCCCGCCGCAAATAACCGGAGCTGCATCACAAAAATATCCTGCAACCACTTATCGCTCGAAGCAACTAGGCTTTCTGCGGATCTTTGAAGAGGATGGAGAAAAGTACGCCGACGAGCAGCGAGTAAGCCGCAAAGATATACCACGCGGTACTCCATGACGGTGTCGCAGCGTTATAGACATAGTAGTTCACCACCTTGCCGGCGGCCCAGGTGCCGATCGAGGCGCCGAGTCCGTTCGTCATCAGCATAAAGAGTCCCTGTGCAGAGGAACGGATGTCCTTGTCCGTATTCTCGTTGACGAAGAGTGAGCCGGAGATGTTGAAGAAGTCGAAGGCCACGCCGTAAACGAGGCAGCTCAGCACGAACATCCACACGCCGCTGCCGGGATTGCCCGCGCCGAAGAAGCCGAAGCGGAATACCCAGGCGAACATGGCGATGAGCATCACTTTCTTGATGCCGAATTTCTTCATAAAGAAAGGAATCAGCAGGATGCAGAGCGTTTCGGATACCTGGCTCAGGGAAATCAGCGCATTGGCATTGTGGGCGCCCCAGGCGCTCGAGAAGGCAGGATTCTCCTTGAAAGAGGTAATGAAGGTGTTGGCGTAGCCGTTGGTAATCTGCAGGGATGCGCCCAGCAACATCGAGAAAATAAAGAAAATGGCGAACTGTCTGTCCTTGAACAGGCGGAAAGCGCTGAGGCCGGTCGCTTCGGCAAAGGACTGGCTGCCTTCGCTCTTCGGCTTGCAGGGGCAGTCGGGCAGGGTCAGCGCATAGGCGGCGAGGACGAGGCTGAGGATGCCCGATACGAAGAACTGGTTGTAGGTATGCTGGAACTGCACGCCGTCGGCACCGCGCATGAAATTCACGAAGAGCATCGTGGCGATGAATCCCACCGTCCCGAATACGCGGATGGGCGGGAACGCCTTGACCGGATCCTTCCCGGCCTTCTCCAATGCATTGTATGCCACAGCGTTGGAGATGGCGATCGTGGGCATATAAAAAGCGACGCTGAGCGTATAGAGGGCATAGAACATTCCGAACTGGATGCCTGCGCCGGCGTTCATCGCATACCAGCCGGCAGCCAGCATCGCCATACCGGCAAGGCCCTGGCAAAGCGAAAGCACCTTCTGCGCGGGAATCCATTTATCGGCGATGATGCCCATCAGCGCGGGCATGAAAATCGAAACGAAACCCTGCGTAGCAAAGAAAAGCCAGATCTGCGGTCCGAAGCCGGCGCTTGCGAGGAAACTGCCCATGGAGGTAAGGTAGGCGCCCCAGGCGGCGAACTCCAGGAAATTCATCACGATAAGGCGGAAGCCGATATTGGATTTGTTCATGGTAGAGGTAGATTAGTTTTTCGTATTCACAAAAATAGGATTTTTTTACGGAATAACGACAATCAATTCCGGGATAGTTTGACAGTTTCCCGAACAAAATTGATTATAATTGTAAGTCATGAGAAAAATCTTCCTTGCCCTCAGCGCCTTTCTGGGCTGCCTGGCACTGAATGCGGGCTCCCGGAACATTCCTGTGCCGGTTTTTGACGCGAAGCCTGAATATGTAGACCTGTACTGGACCGCCTGGGAACAGGCGCGTGCCCATATCAAATACCAGCCGGGACTCGTGCAGCCCCGCTATATGGACGAGGGTTTCCGTGACGACGCCATCTGGATCTGGGATTCGGAATTCATGGTGATGTTCTGCAAATATGCCCCGAAGGAATTCCCCGGCATCCAGACGCTGGACAATTTCTACTACACCCTCCACGAGAACGCCGGCTCTCCCATCAGCGTCCAACATCCGGACAACCCGCCCTTCTTCGCCTGGGTGGAAAGCGATTATTTCAAGTTTACGGACGACACGGCGCATATCCGCAAGCTGCTCTGTGAAAAGCGCTTCCTGCAGAAACATTTCGATTTCTTCAATACGATAGACCACGATACGCAGTTCTCCTTCCCCATCAGCCGGGACGGCGTGCGCATCAAATACAAGGGGACAGGCTACAACTGGAACCGCTGGCAGAGCGGAATGGACAATACGCCCCGCATGCGCGGCATGCCGATGTTCTGGATCGATGCCATCTCCCAGCAGGCCCTGTCCGCACTGTACATCGCCAGGCTGGCGCGCGTTGCCGGCGACAGCGCTACCGAAGAGGAGTTCAGGGCCAGATACGAGGACCTGAAGGCCAAGGTGAACCAATATTACTGGGATGCGGAGGACGGTTGCTATTACGATATCCGCGAAGACGACCTGTCCAAAACGCACATCCTCACTCCGGCTTCCTTCTGGCCGATGCTGGCGGAAATCCCTTCCCAGGCACAGGCGAAGGCCATGGTCGATTTCGCCCTGAAGGACGACAAACTCGGCGGCGCCGTTCCCTGGACTTCCGTGGCCCGGGACGACGAGCAGTTCGATCCCGACGGCAATTACTGGCGGGGCTCCCTCTGGCTGCCCACCGCCTATATGGGCATCAAGGCGCTGGAAAAATACGGCTTCTTCGAGGAGGCGAACACGACTTCCGAGGCCATCCTGGAACATATGTGGCGGACCTATGCGGAGTATGAGCCGCATACCATCTGGGAGTGCTACAATCCCAGCCGTCCCGAACCCTCCAGCAAGAAAACCGGCAGCGGCAGTGCGGTCAAGGCCGTGAAGGGCGATTTCTGCGGCTGGTCGGCCCTGGGCCCCATCTCCCTCTTCATCGAAAACGTGCTCGGCTTCTACGAGGTGGATGCCGCCTCGGCCACGGTCCGCTGGAATCTGCATCAGAGCTGCCGGCACGGCATCCGGAAACTCACTTTCGGTGCCATAAAAACGGATATTCTCTATGACAAGGGCGTCGTACGCGTCAAGAGCAACAAGCCTTACACGCTCTTCATCAACGGTAACCCTTATGCCATCCGCCGCGGCAGGACGGTAATCCGTCCCGCTGAGAAACTGCTTGTCGCTACCTTCAATGTCCGTTTCCTGGACGACAACCGGCCGGACTATGATTACAAATTCGGCGGTCAGCCCTGGCCCGTACGCAGAAGTGCCGTCAAGGCTTTCTATGCCCGGAACGATCTGGATTTGGTGGGCCTGCAGGAAGTGCGCCGGACCCAATTCAAGGACCTGGTGGAGGATTTCGGCAAAGACTGGGCCATCTACTGTCCCGGACGTTACAGCGGGGATGCCCCGATGGTCCGCAGCTCCGACGAGGCTGTCGGACTGATGTACCGCAAGGCCCGTTTCCGCGAACTGGGACACGGATGCTTCTATCTGAGCGACGATCCTGCCCAGACCGCCTCCACTCATCTTGGACAGCACAGCCCGATTGTCGTCTCCTGGGCGCATCTGGAAGAAAAGGCCTGTCCCGGCAAGAAGTTATGGTTCTTTTCGGCCCATATAAGTTGGTCGGTAAAGGAAAATCCCAAACTTCCGGATGAGGAAGTGGAAATCCTGCTCACGCAGATGGAGAAACTTACGGGAATCCGGCGCCAAGATTTCAGGACGTCCACTACTCCGGTCTTCCTGGTCGGGGACTTGAACAACGTCGTGGAGGAATCCTCCATCCAGACGCTCCTGGGTATTTTCAATGATGCCCGTACGACCTGTCCGGAAACGGAATCGACCAGCCTGAAGACCTTCCATTCCTTTGGGAAGTCCAAGTCAGCAGCCCTGATCGACTATATCTTTTACACGGCGGGTAAGCCCGAAGCCTATCTGGTGGACACCAAGGTCTATGATCCCGAGGTGAAGTTCATCTCGGACCACTATCCCGTACTTTTCAGACTTTCTTATTGAGAAAGGCCTGCCGCTTTGGCGCGGTAGAAATCCTGCATCACGAAGAACGCCATCTTGCGGCGTCCCTGCTCGTCGACCAGCCCTTTGCGGTTGAAGTCGTCCTGGATGCCGGTCAGCGGCCGCTTTGGGGAGCGGAAATCTTTCAGGCACCAGGGACTCATCCCGCTGATTCCCGGGATCCCCATAATCATCGGCAATTGCTTGCGGTACACCTCAGCGAGGTATTCTTCCGTGAACAGTTCCGCTTCGCTGCCGTGATTCCCATAGAGCGCACCGCCGCCGAATTCGCTGATGACGACGGGTTTCCCGGAGGGAACGGTCCATCGGACAGAGTCGCAGTCGGCGGGTTTTCCGTCGTACCAGCCGATATACTGGTTGAAACTGACGAGGTCGGTCAGCTTGGCGAGTTCATCCGCGATGACCGGATGGTAGAGGTCCGGTTTTTCCTTCTGGATGGCGGCGCTCACCAGCCGCGTGGGATCCATCTCCCTGGTCTTGTCGATGAGTTTGCTCAGGAAGGACATCCGCTCGGAAGTAAGCGGCGTTTCGTTGGCGACGGACCAGATGATGGTGGCGGCGCGGTTGTAATCACGCGTAATCATCTCCACAAGCTGGTTCTCGGCATTGGCATAGGTCTCCTCTGAAGCCCAGTTGATATTCCAGTAGCAGGGGATTTCCTCCCAAAGCAGGAAGCCCATCTCTTCGGCCAGGCGTACCATCTGCTCGCTGTGCGGATAGTGTGCCAGTCGGAGGAAGTTGCAGCCCAGGTCCTTCGCCAGCTCCAGCAGGGCACGTACTTCCTCTTCGTTGCGACAGCGGCCGGGATTAGGGCTGACGGTCTCATCGTGCACGGCGACACCCCGAAGGAATACGGGCTTGTCGTTGAGCAGAATCTGCTCACCCTCCGCCCGCACAGTCCGGAAGCCGATGCGGTCTTTGAGCGCATCATCGCCGCAGCGGAGATGAATGTCGTACAGCCTCGGATGCTCCGGAGACCAGCGCTCCGGGGAAGCCTTGAAACGGAATTCAGCCACGCCGTCTTTTCCGCCGCAGGCTTTCTTCCTGAGCCCCAGTTCGGGAATTTCCAGCGTAACGCTTCCGCTGCCGCCGTCAAGAAAGACGGAAACGGCGATTTCGGATCCGTCGAAGCGCACGCGATAGTCGCGGATAAAGGTCTGGGGGACGCTGACCAGCAACGGCTCGCGTGTAATGCCGCCGTAGTTCCACCAGTCAAAGTTGAGCGTGGGCACTTCATCTGTCCCGCGGGTATTGTTCACCCAGAGAATCAGACTGTTTTCGCCTTCCTTCAGGACATCGGTCACCTCAAACCAGAAAGGCGTAAATCCGCCCTTATGCGTGCCCAGGATGGTGTTGTTCAGCCCTACCATGCACTTGTAGTTGACGGCCCCGAAGTAGAGGAAACAGCGCTTTCCCGGCACAGGCCGGAAGTCGATTGTCCGGCGGTACCACAGGCTGCCTTCGTAGAAATAGAGCCTCTCGGACTGGCTGTTCCAGTCGCCGGGCACCTGGAGCGTCGGCGCCTTGTCAAAATCGTATTCGATGAGCCGGGTCTTGTCCTGATAGAAGTGGCGGTCGGCAAAATAACGCTTCGTAGGCTTCTGGAGCTGCATCTGATATTTGTAGATGCCGGTATCCATCGGATCGACGATATAATGCCAGGGACCGCCGAGAGAAAGGCATTCCCTTCCTTCCGTCAGCGTGAAAGCCTGTGCGGGAAGCAGGGTCCCCAGCAGCAGTGCAATTAGGGTCAGTCGTTTTCTCATTTCCATTTTACATCCCGCAGATAGACCTGTCGGCTGCCCTCATGCACGGAATTGAAAGCCAGTTGGCTGCCGTCGGGACGCCAGCGGGCGTGCAGGTCGCAGCGGGAATATTGTTCCTTGTAATCGTCCGGAACGTAAAAGCGTCCCAGGGAGATGAGGGCCTCGTCTTCCAGGCGCAGCAGCACCCAACTGCGGTAGCCATCCTTGTTCCAGTAGCCCTCGGAGGAGATGAATTTCCCGTCGGGGGAGAAGATGCAGTGCCCGTCCCAGTCCATGATGCCGGGTGCCAGGTGGCGGACATTGGCCTCGTCACCTACTTTGAATACCGTATGGGACCAGCATCCTCCGCCATCCCATCGAGCCGTCACGGTCAGGGTCTCGTCGTCCAGCCAGTTGAAGTGGGAGCCTCTCCAGCCATCGGGGAAGCAGCGCCGCAGATTGCCGCCATCCGTATCGATGGTGAACGAAGCCGTATCCCAGACCCTGACGATGCCGAACTGTGCAACCTGCTTGTCCAGGTCTTCCACGGTCCGGGCCAGGAAAAAGATTTTCTTGGCGTTCTTGCTGAAGACGGTGTGGCAGAAGTAGGCGAATCCGTCAGGCCCGTTGATGGCGGGCATCAGGGGCTGCGCGTCCTTGATTGAAAGGATCAGCCGCCCTTCCCCGGTGCGCAGGTTCACCAGATAGAGTCCGTCGTTTTCCGGCCAAACCTGCTCGCGCAGCGGATCCTGTCCGCTTCCGGCATAACCGTAATCGGGCCGGCAGAGACGCAGGCGGGCATAGTTGATCGAAACGGCCTGCAGGCCGTCCGCGGAGACTGCACTGACGGGATAGGGGATGACCCGTTCCGCACCGGTCTTCCAATTATAGATGACAGAAACGAACTTTCCGTATCGGCAGTCATTGTAGATGCAGGCCCCGTCTTCCCAGGGCAGCCAGTGGAACATCGTGGCTTCCTGGAAGTTCCAGCAGGGGGTCTTTGCGATGGGAATGAGTTTGTTCCCGTCCTTGAGGTCTACCAGGGCGATGGTGGCCTCTTCGCCTTCTACGGCCAGACGGCCGTTGACATCCGTCTCCAGGACGGCCAGGTAGCGCCCGTCCGGACTCCAGGCATTGAGCCCGAAATAATTGGCCAGGAAATGGTCGTGCGGGCCGCTCGTCACGGCATAAGGTTCTCCCACTTCGGGAAAATCAGGCAGGGTTTCCTTGCAGGCTCCGCACAGGGCGGCAAAGATGAAAATCAAAAGAAGCCGTTTCATTTTCTACAATTCCAACACCGCAATGGCATTGTTCTTCATTTCGATTTGTACCGTTCCGTCTTCCGAAGGGAAGAAAGGGATTTCCGTATAAAGGTGTTCGTCGTCGGTCAGATGATAGCAGCCCTGGCCTATGCGTCCGCCCTTGAGGGAGATGGTAAGTTTGGCCAGGTTGCAGGCGTTGTTGTCCCCGTCATAGCGGGTAAGCATCAGGACGGTTTTCCCTTCCTGCGTGGAGGCTATGGCATAAACATCCGCAGCCCCGCCTTCGACCTGGCAGGCACATTCATCGCCGCGAAGTTTGCTCCAGGCGTAGAAAGTATAATAGACGGGCATGTGCTGCCGGGTCTGGTAGTCATAGAACCCGCAATAGGATGTGCAGGGGCGGAAATCGTAATACATCAGCATATCCACCGGGGCATCCTGCATCACCGACATGACGGCGCCTGCAAAGGCTGCTCCCTTGATGGAGCGGCGGTGGATGTTGTTGTAGCGTTCGTTGGTGCTGTCACCTCCTGGGGACTTGAACCGGCGGTAATTCCATTCGTTGAGAATGAGTTCGGCATCAGCGTAGCCGTACTCCTTCATCCATCCCCGGATGAGTTCCGACTCCATCAGGAACACTGAAGGTTCGGCGCCGTATTTGTGCCAGGAAATGAAATCAATGGGGACATCGTTCTCTTTCATAAAGGCGAAGAACTGAGGGAAATAGGTTTTCGTTCCCTGGATGCGGCAATAGGAAGGGCCGCCGATTTTCAGGCCGGGGAAGCAGGCCTTGAGGTGCTTGGCCGCGACGGCGTACATCTTGTGGAATTCTTCGATGGGGCCGCCCCAGGTGCGGGGTTCGGTCTGCCAGCGTCCGGAACTCTGGTCCAGGTCGGCCTCGTTCCAGATTTCCCAGTAGCGGATATTGTAATGGAAGCCATCTGCCCATCCTTCATTATAATGGCGGATGATGTGTTCGCAGATTCGTGCCCATTTCTTATAATCCTTCGGGGGATAGATGTCGTATTTTGCGGCGGTCTGGTTTTCGATGGTCTGACCGAGCCGGTAAAAGGGCTCGCTGCCGGAATTGATGAGCGTCCGGATATAGGCGTCCGTTTCCCGGAAATCATAGTTGCAGGCCTTGTCGGGGTCCTTGCTGAAATCGGGAAATACGGCGCTGATGTCCACCAGGCGCTTTCCGTAGTAACCTTCGTTAGCATCGTGCGTGCGGCTGAAAGGAATCTGGAGAATCCGGAAATCCTTCATTTGCCGTTCGTCGTCGATATCCGGTCCGTTGTTGACGGCGTTCATCGGTTTGATGGGGCCCTTGATGGATGTCGGATCCACCGTCACACTCAGCTTTACCGATGTGATGTCCGGTTGGATTTCCTGGGCAACGCCCTGCGCGGGGAGGAGCATCAGCGCTCCGCCCAGTATGGGGAGCCATATTTTTTTCATTGTTGTTTCGCGTTAAATTTCAAGAAAAGGACGCCGTGCGGAGGAATGCCCGTTTCTTTGGGACATTCCCGCTGTCTCCAAAGGTCCCGGCAGGGGCCCTCGACAGCCCATCCGGCTTTCTTGAGGTATGTGGCCGGACGGAGGATGACGGGATTCTCTCCCGAATTGAAGATACCGGCGGCAATGGAACCATCTGCAAGGGGTTTGCCCCAGATCTCCAGGCCTTCTTCCTCATACAGGCAGGTACCCTGTTTCCCCAGCGGATCCTGGTCTACTGCGATCACCTCGTTGTTACAGAGCAGGTTCAGGGTAAACTTGTCCAGGGAAGAGAGGTCGCAACCGATCATCAGCGGGGCGGAGAGCAGGGCCCAGAGCGAAATGTGGGCGTATTGCTCATCAGCGCTGAGGCGGCTGTCGCGCAGCCCTTCTCCCCAGCCCACCTTGCCGACAACCAGCATATCGGGGTCGTTCCAGTGACCCGGTCCGGCATAGGCCGACAGTTTACGCTGGCTGTTGAAGCCGATGCGGCGTACGGATTCCCAGGTATCGGTAATATCTCCCGTGGTCCGCCAGAGATTGCCGTCCACCAGCTTTCCCCAGGTCCATACTTCTCCCAGTCCATACTGGCAGAGGGAGTAAACGATATCCCGGGGCTGGTTTCTCAGGTATTCTTCCATCTTGAGGTAGGGCCGGATATGGTCCGCCTGCAGGACGCAGGGGAGTGCATCGAGAATGGCCCTGTAGCCACAGAGGTCATATTTCAGATAATCCACGCCCCATTCGTTCCAGGTTTGGGCATCCTTTTCTTCAAAACCCAAAGATCCCAGATAGCCGCCGCAGGTACGCGCACCGGGCGAAGAATAGATGCCCAGCCGCAGTCCCTGGCTGTGCAGCCAGGCCCCGAGCGCAGCGATGTCCGGGAAGTTTTCATTCGGAAGCAGCGTGCCGTCGCTGTCGCGCGTTGCAGCCTGCCAGGCATCATCGATATTGACATAGCAATAGCCGTAGTCCGCCAGTCCGCTGTCCAGCAGGGCTTGCGCGGAGGCCGTGACCTTCTCCTGCGAGATGTCCAGTCCCCAGCAATTCCAGCTGTTCCAGCCCATCGGGGGTGTGAGGGCGAGGGTATAGCCCACTTTCAGGAGCAGACTGCCTTTGCCGATGCCCTCCGCATTGCCGGCTTCCCATTCGATACGATAGTCGCCGGCTTCGCTCACTGAGCCGCTGACGATGCCGCTTTCGGCATCCAGCGCCAGTCCGGAAGGTAATCCCGTCGCGCTGAACTGCATGGGCCGGAGCCCGGAGAACGGCAGCCGGAAATAGATGGGGGAGCCGGGGCGTGCGCCGAGAACGGCGGGTCCGTTATACCTCGGTACTGCCGGCGCCGGGGGCGTAAGGCAGTACTTCGGAATGAACTTGCGCTGGACAGTCTGTCCGCTGCGCCTGTCCTTGATGCTGACGCTGATTTGTACGGGTTCGACCCCGGTATAACTGATTTCCCGCTCAAAGGGCTTCTCCGGGGTGACGGATACATTTTGTGAGAAAGCGTCCACCATCACCGTCCCCTTGAAGGAAATGTCCGAGGAGATGCTGATCTTGCAGTGGTCCGCATTGCCGTCGTCGGAGCAACTGATGCTGACCAGGTCTTCCAGTCTTGCCATCCGGATACGCAGGGGACCTCCGTAGATTCCTCCGCGCGTGCGGCGGTTCCAGACCAGCAGGGTCAGCAGGTTTTCTCCTTCCCGGAGTTCACGGGCATCCGCCTTATAGATGCGGTGTTTGTCCCAGGCCGACTGGGGCTTCCCGTCCAGCGGCATCAGACCGCTCTTGCCGATGCGTTTCCCGTTCAGGAACGCTTCGTCGCAATCGTCGATATAGGCCAGGTCGAAGAGGACGGTTCCCTTGTAGGCGGCATTACGCACAAAGCCCTTGGGAAGCTGGAATGAAATCCGGTACTGGGCATACATCCCGGCCCCTTCCCATTTGAAGGGGATGGCCATTGTCTGCCAATCACTGTCGTCAAAACCGGGGGCCATCCAGCCTTCCGGGGCATCTCCCAGGTGGAAACGCGCTTCCCTCAAAACGATTTCCTCTGCCGTGGCAGCCCTTGCGACAAGGGCTGCCAGCAGAAGAAATCCCAATACTATGCTGAATCTTTTCATCAAAACAGAGTGATGCTATTATACTGCTCGTGAGAACCGGTGCCGCCATAAATCTCAACGGGGCTGGGTACACGGCAGTTCTTCTGCGGACCCCCGCCCAACTGCGACCAGTTGGCGCCGGGCCCGGTGGTCTTGGGACAGGTAATCTTGTAGAGCATCGCACCTTCGTCATTGATGGAGGTGCAGGTCACATAGATGTTACCATTATAGTCGATGGTCGGGCTGGTTCGGGGTTGTGAGGTCTCAAAAAGGTACTGAGAAATCAACGACCCGTCCTGCGGGGAGAGCTTCAATATACGCCGTTTCCCGCTGTCCGTAACATACACATAACCCAGGTTATCGATGGCAGGGACACCGCAGTTGCCGGTGCCGGTTGTCCGCTCCCAGGCCAGCGCCCCGTCGAGTGCATTGAGCTTGAATACCTTGTCGGCTGCCCGTACATAGGCGTTGCCGTCATCGTCCAGGACGCAACCCAGGCCGAAGTTGTTGGCCGCTGCTTCCACTTCCACCTTCCAGAGGCAGGTGGCGGCGGAGCCGTAGATGTAGTTGTCAAGCCGGTAGCGGGCGACGATCATATTTTCGTTGGTCGTCGTGGCGCAGACATACACGCTGCCGTCAACGGAGGAAATCGCAGGCTGGAAGCCCTTGGTCAGGTAACCGTTTCCGTCGGTATGCGTCATGCCCAATAGGTTCAAGGCGCGTCCGGCGTCGGTATTGGCGGAGGTTTTCCAGGCATCGAGCGTACTGTCAAATACACCGACCTTGAAGCCGCCGCTGGTTTCGGTGCCGGCCGCTGTACCGCTGGATGCGCCGCCGCGGGCGGAGCCGAAGACCAGTTTCCCGTCGGCGCTTACGGCCATGCCGCCGTAGGAGCCCTTGTCGCATCCAAGCGTCTGGTAGAGGCTGCCGTTGCTACGGTTCAGGATAATCATGTTCGAATCGAACAGGCTGCCGTCCACATTGCGCGTGATGACGCTCACATAGCTGCCGAATATGGCAGGAATGTGCGTGCGGTAGATCGAATTCTCGCCTGTGGCCACATACCACTTCTGAGTCATATCGGGTTTGATGCAGAATAGGCCTCCGTTTCCGCCGGCGTTCGTGGAATACTGCACCGGGATGTAGATATTCCCTTCCACGTCGACGGACGGGGTACAGGTCTGGCAGTTCTTGCTTCCGCTGATGGCTGCGCCGTACTGGCCGATATCGAAGCTGCCCTGCTGCGTGCCGGAAGCGTTGTAAGCCACCAGGTGATAGCCGGAGGAAGAAACGTAAATCCGGTCGCCGGCAGCATTGACGGCAGGCGACGTCCAGTAGGCGGTAGCGTCCGTGCTGCTGTCGTAGACACGGCTCCAGGCCGCTGTGAGCGCGTGGTCGTCAGAACTCTGGACGTTTACAAGTTTGGTTATCGTTGCACTTTGTCCGTTGTTGTCCACTACGGTCAGCCGGACCTCAGCCTGGTCCTTCACGCTCCGGAAGGTAGCCACCGGATTCTGCTCGCTGGAGCGGATGCCGTCTATGTTCCATTCCCAATAGGCGATGCCGGCGGGAGAGTAGGAACGGTCGGTAAAGCTGCAGGGTTCATCAATCTGCACATCGTCCGGGATGTCGAATTCTGCTGTAGGAATGGATTGCGTGGTGCTGGTGGGATCAAAGATGGTGAAGATTGCATAGTGGTCCGATACGTACTTATTGTTCCATTTCCTATTGTCGGTATGATACATCAGACAGTCGCCGAATCCTTTATAGTAAATATGGTCGATGACCTTGCTCTCTGTTCCCCACCAGTGGTAGGTTCCATAGAAATCCGATTTCTGGGCTCTGTGGCGGGCATTGGAATAGGCATTTTCTATGGGATTCAACCACGAATCCCCTTCCTGCAGGTTCCAGTCGCCGGTCATGACTACGGGAAGATTACCGGTATTCTTACTGGCGACGGAGTTCAGGATGAGCTGAATTTCATCGGGTCTCGAGTCATACAGGCTCAGATGCGTATTCAGGAAGAAGAATTGCGTGTTTGTGGGTTTGTACGTCAGGATGGCCCAGGTGGATGTCTGGGGGACATGGTCCGTCATCGCAGGGAAATAACTGCCGGCCGTGTTGGGCGAGTTGGAATGCCAGAACGTCCCGTGGCTGCCCAGGGTAATCAGATCGGTCCGGTAAAGGATGGTGGAGGACTCCTCTCCGGCCTGCGTGCCCGGAACCAGGCCCCAGTAGCTGTCATCGGCAAGGATGTCCTTGCCGTTCTTGCGGCCAAGGCCGTAGTAGCCGTAGCCGCTGCAATTGTTCTTGATGTCCTTTACCTGCTCCTTCTCCGCTTCCTGCAGTCCGATGACCGCCGGCCGGTAGAAATTGACCATCGCATAGTAGGCGCTTTTGCGGTTGGTCCAGTCGCGGTCTCCGGTATCCGGATTGGTGCTCTTGTCGCGGGCCGATGCAAAGCGGACGTTGGAAGACATGATGAACAAGCCGTCGGGGAGGGTTTCCGCCTGCGGCGTAAACTGCTGCGAGGTCAGTTTATAGACCCTTCCCGGCTTGGCTTCGAGTGTACTTCCGGTCTGGAAGACCATCTGCTTCCCGTCCGTGGCTCGGACGGTGAATTTCATGCCGCCGCTATAGGTCTGGGCCGGGATGACCAGATATACGCCGTTGCCGAATTCAATTCCGTCGCCGGGGGCGTAGCCAACGACCCGGGAGGTAGCGCTGCCGGTACCGCTGATACCACTGAAGTCGGTGGTGAAGCGTCCGCTCACCTTGGCGCCTCCCAGACTCTCGAACATTACGGAGGAGAGGCGGGCATCGTAAGGGCCCGGGACGGTCAGTCTGATCAGGCTGACTGCAGGAGAGAAAGACAGGGTGTAATTGCTGCCCTTGCTCAGCATGATGAAGGCCGATGCGTCATAGGACGAGGTGGACAGCGTCTGCGTGGCAGGCAGCGTGACGTTCGCGCTGCCGTTGCTGTAAGAGGAGATGGCTGAAGCCGGATAGGCACAGTGGTAGGGTGTGCTGAGGCTGCCGGTCAGTTGGAAACGGGCGATTTTCGTTCCCACGAAGGGAGAATCGCCGGCAAGGGAAGCCGACTTGAGGCCGTTCACCGAGATGGCGTCGCCTGCCGCCCAGTAGTTCGGATAATAACCCGCCGTATGCTCTCCCTTTTCTCCCAATACGGTTTTAGCGCTCTCGTCATCCGGAGTAAAGAGGGAAGCTTCGAAGTAAGTGACTTCTTCAGAGGGGAGTGTCATTTCCTGTACACAGGCGGACAGGGGAGACAGACCCAGCAGGACGCATAGATGGAAATAGAACTTTTTCATACACGCATCAAAGATTAATTATACGTCCAATCCATATCGTCCAGGTCGCCCTTTTCGTGAAGTTCGGGTAATTCCCCATTCACGCTGGAGCAGAGCGGCCGTCCGCATCCATATCCTTGCCAGGTTCTCAGGTCTGGCTGTAAGTATTTCATTTTCATAAGTGCTAAAGATTAAATCCGGGAGGGGTGCAGGTTTTCTGGGGATTGCCGCCCAGCTGCGACCAGTTGGAACCAGGTGCCGTCGTCTTGGGGCAGGTGATCTTGTATAGCACCGCTCCGGACTCGCAACTGCCGGTTACGTAAATATTGCCGTTAGCGTCGATGGTGGGGCTGGTCCTGGGATTGTCCAGTTCCACGGAAGATATCAGCTTTCCGTCTGCGGATGAGAGTTTCAGCAGTTTGTTTCCGCCATAATCCACGACATAGAGATAGCCCATAGAATCGATGGCCGGGACACCGGTGTTGTAGTTGCCTTCCGTAGTCACGACCCAGCCTACTTCTCCGTTCCTGTTGTTCAGGCGGAACACTTTCTCCGCTGCACGGAAATAAGCATTTCCTTCCGGATCCAGCACACAGCCGAGCCCCATCACGCCCGCATCGGAATGGGATTCCAGTTCTACTTTCCAGAGCGGGGTAGGCGTCGAGCCGAGTACATAATTGTCCACGTTGAATTTGGCGCAAATCAGATTCTCGTTGTCACTGGTGGAACAGACATAGACACAGTGGTTGGTTCCCACGGCAGGCTGGAAGGCCTTGGTCAGGTAGCCGTTCCCGTCGGAATGACGCATACCCAGAAGGTTGGTCTTACGGTCGCTGTCCGTATTCCCGTTCGTCTTCCAGTGGCCGATGCTCCCGTCAACGGGGGAGATATGGTAGCCGCCGCCGGTCTCGTTGCCGGGTTCACGTCCCTGGCGGGTGCCGCCGCGGGCCGTTCCGTAAATGAGTTCCCCGTTGTAGCCGATGGCAACCCCGCCCCAGGAACCCTTGTCGCACTGGAGGCATTGGACCAGGTCTCCGTTGGAACGCCTGAAGACAGCCATATTCGACGTCAGGTCGTTGCCGCTGTTGGTCATCGGAACGGCAACGTAGTCGCCGATGATGGCCGGAATCGTGTTCCGGAATTGCGAGGAGTTGCCGGTATCGTGATACCAGTTCTCTCCGGACAGGTCTCCCCGCAGGGAGTATACGCCGCCGTGGCCTTCCGAGTTGTAGTAATACTGCACGGGAATGTAAACATTGCCCTGGGCGTCGATGGACGGCGTCGGGGTCTGTATGTCGCGATCGGTAATGTAAGGTTCACGGCGTCCGATATCGTAACTGCCGAAAGTGCTTCCGTCAGGATTGAAGCCGACGATGTTGTAGCCCGAGGAAGCGACATAGATCTTGCTTCCGTCCGGCGTAACGGCCGGTGCGGTCCAGTCTGCCACGGCAGAGCCCTTGCCGTCAACCGTATCGTCATAGAGCACCCTCCATTCGATGGTGAGGTCGTGCCCCTCGGAGCGGGCGACGGAGAAGGTCTTGGTGGCCGTCGCTTTCTGTCCGTAGTGGTCGGTAACGGTCAGGCTGACGGGAATATCATCTCCGTAGGTGTTGAAAATCACTTCCGGGTTCTGTTCCGTCGAAACGATGCCGCCGATGTTCCAGTTCCACATTTCGATACCGTCTTCAGCCGTCGACTTGTCCGTGAATTTCAGAATTTCGTCCATCAGCGGGGTTGCCGGAATTTCGAAATCAGCGACAGGTTTGGGCTTGTCGGCGGATCCCTCCTTGAAGCGGTAGATGGCATAGACCGGATTGTGGTCGGAAATCCACAGGCCTTTCCACTTCATATTCAGGGTGCGGAAGCGGAGGCATTTCTCAAAACCGTCGGAGAAGATGTGGTCCAGGTGCTTGTTTTCACTGATGACGCTCTGGGATCCCCACCAGTGATAGGTGATGATGTTGTCCGTCGCTTCGGCTGTCTGCCTTGCACTGGCATACTTGGCCAGGACGGGCGCCATAATTGGATTCGTCTCCTCCACGTTCCAGTCACCGGAAAGGACCACCGGAAGTCCGGCCGGGCATTTTTCGGTGACGGTGTTCAGGATAACCTGGACTTCCTTTGGCTGGGACGCTTCCACCAGACTGGTATGGCCGTTGATATAGAAGAACCTGCGCTCGTGCTCCTTTTCCAGAAGGATGGCCCAGGTTGCCGTACGCGGCTGCCTGTCAGTCATTTCCGGGAAATAACTCCCCGGGGTGTCGGGCGTGTTGGAAAGCCAGACGGTTCCCCAGGTTTCCACTTCAATCTCGTTGGTTTTGTAAACGATAGAGGTGGATTCTCCACTCATCGCACCGTCGTTGCGGCCAACCCCGATATAAGCATATCCGTTACAGTTGGAAATAATGTCGGTCACCTGGTTCATTTCGGCTTCCTGAAGGCCCATCACCATGGGTTGCATGGTATTCACCATCTGGAAATAGCCTTTCTTACGCACTTCCCAGTCACGGTCTCCGGTGTCCGGATTGTCCTTCTTGTAGCGTGCGGAATAGAAGCGCACGTTGGAGGACATGATCATCAGACCCTTGATATCCTCAGTGGGAACGGGATCGTCTTCCGCCTCTACCGTGTACCATTTGCTGTAATCCAACTGCTGGTTCTGGTAGCAGGCGGGAAGCAGCAGTAGGAGAGAAATCAATAATGCGGTGTGTTTCAGTGTTTTCATCGCTCGTTTTCTTTAGGGTTTACCATCCGGGGTTCTGATCCAGTTTGTAACCGCGGTTGTTGTATTCGCGGATGACGGCAGCCGGGATAGGATAGAGATACTGGCGGTCGTCATCGTGCCATTTGCGTTTTACGACCACTTCGTAGCGGAGGTCATAGCCGCCGCCGGGGTTCTCGTCTATGCGCAGGCCCTGTTCGGCGGAGTCTTCCGGGAAAAGTTGGACATACTTGTTCTGCGCGTAGGACGGAACATCGACATAGTCTTTATAGGTGACATAGAAGTCATTGGTATCGTCGTCGTTCACTTTGAACTGTGCGTCGAGGTAAGGTACGTGGATACCGGTCCAGGGCACGCGCTCAAAGTTCTTGCCCTCTTTCCAGCGCTTGAGGTCATCGGCACGGAAGCCCTCGTAGCAAAGCTCGATGGCCCGCTCGCGGCGGATTTCCAGGATGACGGGATTGTTGATGTCCGGATAGAACACGCTCTGGAGATAGGGGTCCACGGACGTGGGCAGCGAAGAGGTGACGCCGGCTTTGTTCTGGAAGCCGGCCCGCAGGCGCAGCGCACCGATGGTGTTAGCCCAGTCGGAATCGGTAATCTCTCCCAGTTCCGCCTTGGCCTCGGCGTAGTTCAGCAACACTTCGGCGTAGCGGAAGACGGGGAGGCTGTTCTCGTTCTTGCTGGAACCGTTCTTCGTCGTCGTATCTTCCACGAACTTGATGGGCTGATAGCCGGTAATGGCCACGCCGTCCACGATGTTCGGACGACGGTCCCTCCAGCCTCCGCCGGCAATCTCATATTTGGGCCCCTTGACGGTCTGGGCAAGGCGGGCATCGCGTCCGGTAAACTCGTTGATGAAGTTGATGGCCGAATAGTTGCTCTTGTCCGTGAAGCGCGTTCCGTCCGTGCAGAGATAGGTGTGGATGAAGGCCCTGGAGATGCAGCGGCAGTCGCCGTATGTAGCTGAGTTCCAATAATAGTTGGCGTCGCCGGTAACGAGGTCCAGCAGGGAGGCCTGTACGCCCAGAATCACCTCGTTAGTGAGGATATTCTTGGAATAGAAGACACTTCTGTATGCACCCAGGGAAGGGTTGTTCGTCATATAGGAGTCAGCGCAGACCTCGGTGTTCAATTCCACTGAAGAATCGTTCATGATGGTCTCGGCGGCCCCGATGGCCTCGCGGTACAGGCGGTTGGCCGACCACTCCGTCGTCCCGATGCCGTGATATTTCCGCCAGGAGGCTTCCCAGAGGCAGGCGCGGCACTTCAGCGCCAGTGCGGCATTTTTGGAGATGCGTGTATTGCCGATGGAGGAAGTGGTCTGGATGTGTTGAATCGCATAATCCAGGTCGTCGATGATGTGGCTGATAATCACATCGCGCGAATCGCGGTTCTTGTACATCTCGTCCAGTTCGTCGTTCTTCAGGCAGTGGTCGAACCAGGGAACGCCGCCATATTTGAAAAGCTTGTTGTAGTAGAAATAGGCCCTGAACCAGCGGGCAAGCCCTTCGTAGTGCTCCTTGTCCGTCTCGGGAACGGTGCACTCCTTGCTATGGAGCCCGTCGATGAAATAATTGACCTTGCGCAGGTCTCCCCAGCCCCAGGAGGTGCTGGTCTCCGCGCTGTATGCGTTCGTGTAGAATTCACTGACGTTCTTCCCCACGCCGTAGTCCGAGGTCGATTCCGCAGCGCTGAGTTCGCTCAGCGAGGGAAGTTGCTGGTAAAAGGACAGCGAGTAGGCCTCCAGTCCCTGGGTGGAACCGAAGATGAGGTCTTTGCTGCCCTGCGTCACCATCTCCTCTTCCAGAGAACAGGAGGTTATGCAGAGGGCGCCCAGCGCCGCAATCATAAGATATCTGTACTTTTTCATATCTGTCAGATTTTGATGGTTAAACCGAAGCTGAATGTCCGCAGGGACGGAAGGCTGTTACCGTCGCCGTAGTTGTTGCCGGTCGAGACACCGAAGTCCTTGTCGGAACCCTGGGTGGCGGTGACGATGTCGATATCCGTGGTCAGGTTGTAAATCGGGGACCAGGTATAGAGGTTTTCACCCGAGAAGTAGATGCCCAGCCCGTTCAGGCCGATTCGTTTGACCCACTTCTGCGGCAGATTCCAGCCAATCTGGAGGTTCTGGAGCCGGCAGAAGGCCGCGTTCATGACGTACTTGTCCACCTTATGCTGGCCAGAGAAGAAAATGCGGTAGTATCCGCTGTACTTGGGCAGGTAGGAATTCGGGTTCTCCGGGGTCCAGGCATTGTTGACCGTCCAGGCCAGCGCGTGGCCGTAAGGCCGGTGATACTGACCCCAGATGACGGATTCGCCGCTGGGGTACCAGTCCTGCTTGCCGATGCCCCGGAACATAGCGGAGATATAGATGCCGTTCCATTCCAGATTGGCGGAGAAAGAATAGTGGAAACGGGGATGCTTGTTCCCGACGCGCACCATATCGCCCGGATCATCGGCCGTTTCGGCCCCCTTGTCAATCAGGTGGTTGCCGTTGTTGTCTTTCAAGATGACGTCACCGGGCTTGGATACGTATCCGTTGTTGATCTGGATAATGCGGTTTACGTAGGGATCGCCCGGCCCGTAGAAATTGTCAATCTGCTCCTGGCTCTCAAAGAAACCGCCGAACTGGAACCCCCAGATTTCCCCGACTTCCTGTCCTTCATAGTAGTCGCTCAAGGCCTTGGTCGGGTTGTTGTAGCGCGTAATGAAGGTGCGGTTGTCAGCCAGGGTAGCCTTGAACCCCAGGTTGAGGTCGTGCCCGCCGACGCGGAAGGAATCGTCGTAACTGGCGGAAACCTCGAAGCCCCGGGTAATCAGGTCAGCATAATTGCCCTTGGGAGCACTGGCGCCGTAGGTGTCCGGAAGACTGGGGCCTACCGTATACATATTCAGCGTGTTGCGCTCGTAATAATCTGCAGTCAGGTTGATTTTCCCCTTGTAGAAGCCGATGTCGATACCGCCGTCGAGGGTGCGGGATGTTTCCCAGGTCAGGCCGTCCGGAATCTGTCCGGGAATGGAAGTGATGCGCCGTTTTCCTTCGCCGTCGATGATGTTGCTGAGGTTGCTGAAGCCGAATTTCTCCACATAGGAGAAGGGTGATACGTTACCGTTGCCGAGTTCTCCCCAGGAGAAGCGCACTTTCATATTCGATACGCTGATCGGGTTGACTTTCCACCAATGTTCCTTGGAGACGCGCCAGGCAGCCGATACGGAAGGGAAGAAACCCCACTGCTGGTTGGTCGGGAACTTGGAGGAACCGTCGTAACGGCCGTTCAGTTCGATGAGGTAACGCTCATCGTAAGCATAATTGAGACGGGCAAAGAAGCCTGCCGTCCGCCAGCGGCTTTCGTAGGAGTAGAGGGAGAAGTTGTCGCCCATCGCCATATTGATGGACTGGACGTCACTGGAAATCAGGCCGTAGCGGAGCACTTCCACGATCTTGCCCGTGGAACGCTCCCAGTTGAAACCGACGAGGGCCTTGAAGTCGTGGCGGTCCTTCCATACCTTGGCGTACTCGGCATAGATGTTCGTGGCGATGTATCCGGAGCGGTACCAGGTTTCCTGGACAAAGTCGTTGGCACCCGGCGTGCCGATCCAGCTGATCTCTCCCGGCGCCTCGCTGTAGGACACCATCGCATTCTTCTTCATATTGTCATACCAGGAGGCCCTGTAGGTGAAGTCTGCGTTCAGCCTGAGGCTGTGGTCGAAGAATTCCGCGCGCAGCCCGGTCGTGGAGGTCATCTCGTTGCGAACCTTGTCCGTGAAGCAGTTCCCGTCAATCAGGCCTCCGACGGTCATAGCGGCACTCTTCGTGTAAGTCCCGTCGGGATTGTAGATGACGGAACAGACGTGACCCTCGTCCTGGATGGTGCGGAGGAAAAGTCCGACATTGTTCTGGTTATGGTTGGACGGGATATGGTTCTTTTCGTAGTTGAAAGAAATATTTTCCCAAATCTTCAGCCAGGAGGTCGGCCGGGCCGTTACCTTGGCTCTCAGCGAGGTCGTGAAATACTCGTCCGGATTGAAATTGATGATACCGTCGTACTTATAGATACGCCCGGAAAGGTAGTAGTCAATTTTCCCGGTAGTTCCGCTGGTGGACAGGTTGTGCGTCTGCGCGAAGGTGAAGGGCTTATAGACGACATCGTAATAATTCGTATTGCCGTAATAGACATAGTGGCCGCTCTCGTCGATGGCTACTTCCTCCTTGATGCCTTTCTGCTTGCGGCGGAGGAACTCGTCCAGCCACGCCTGGGAGAATTCCATACTGGAATTGATGCTGGAAGGCATAATGCCATAATAATTGTAGTAGGCATCCCTGAACAGACTCGCATAGACATAACCGTCATCCACGATATTCGGCAGGTTGCAGGGCTTCAGGATGGAATAGTTGCCGTTGTAGCTGAAATTGAACTTGCCCGCTTCCTTCGCAGCATCCTTCGTGGTGATGAGCACCACGCCGAAGGTCGCCCGAGAACCGTAGATGGAGGCCGATGCCGCATCCTTCAGGACCGAAACGCTCTCGATATCATCCGGATTGAGCAGGGCGGGATCGCCTTCCACTCCGTCGATGAGCACCAGTGCGCTTCCGCCGCCGCCCACGGAGGTCGTACCGCGGATGTTGAAGTCCGCGCTGCGGCTGGGCTTACCGTCGGTCAGCGTGATGTTCAGGTTCGGGATGGCGCCCACCAGCATCTGGGTGGCATTGGAGGAAGGACGTCCCTCGAAGACCTCCGAGGACACCTGGTCCACGGCGCCGGTCAGATTGGCGCGCTTCACGCTGCCGTAACCGACCACGATGGCGTCGTTGAGGAACTCAGACGAAGTGCTCAGGCCGATGGAAACGGGGCCCGGGCCGCTGACCTTGAAGGTATAATCGTCATAGCCAAGCAGGGAGACGACAATCTCCTGGCCGGGTGCAGCCATAAGGGAGAACTCTCCGTCCACGGATGTAACCGTGCCCTCGTTCGTGCCCTTGATTAGGACGCCGGCGCCGATGGCCGACTCTCCGGTGGCAGCATCCTTGACGATTCCGGTCACCTTGATTTTCTGTGCAAAACCGGTGACGGTCAGGAGCCCCAGAAGGAGGGAAAGAATGAATCGTTGCATAATATCCTGATTATCATTTTTCGCAAAGATAAGCGGGACGTCTGCGCGATTTTACCTCAATCCTTCACACTATTGCAACTATTTTGCATTTTTCGCTTTAGCGACGTTCCGCACTCGCCACTGGCGCGGTGTCATACCGAATTCCCGCTTAAAACACTCGGAAAAGAAGGAATGCGTATTGAATCCGACAGCCTGTGCTACTTCCTGAACGGAGATGGAATCGTCCTTGAGCAGTTCCACCGCCTTGCCCAGCCGCATCTTCATCACATATTCCATCGGCGAGATGTCGGCATATTCCTTCATCTTCTTATATAGGGAAGAAGGGGAGAGGCAGACCACCTCGGCCATCTCGTCCAGCGTGATGTTCTTTTGCAGGTTGGCGGATACATATTCCTGGATGCTACGCAGGAACTTCTGCTCCATGGCCGACACTCTTCCGGAGGGAAGGTCGCCGCCGGAAGGCAGGGACGATACATAGAACTCGTACACCCTCTTGCGATTCTCGATGAGATTGTCCACCGTACTGCGGAGTTTCTTCGGTGAGAAGGGCTTCTCCAAATATGCGTCCGCGCCGCCCTCCAGGCTCTCCTGCATAAAGACGTCGGGGATTTCGGCGGAAAGCAGGATGACGGGGATGTGGCTGGTAGCCAGGTTCCCTTTCAGGGCCTTCGTGAGCGCGATTCCGTCCGTCTGCGGCATAATGACATCCGATACGACCAGCGTAGGGGATGCTCCTGCCGCGATTTTCTCCAGAGCCTGGCTCCCGTTGGAGGCATAGATGATGTTATACGATTCGCTCAGGATATTGCCGATGACGAGCGCCATATCCTTGTCGTCTTCCACCACCATGATAGACCTGTCCTTGCTCTCCACCACGGGCAGCAACGATGTATGTTCCTCCGTAGAGACGATGGGCAGCGTAAAGACAAATCGGTTCACTTTCAAGTCGTCATCCATAGTCAGGGAGCCTCCCAGCAGGGAAGCGAACTGCCGGCTGGTGGACAGCCCGAGCCCTGTGCCTTCGATGCCGGCGGACGAATCGTTTTCGTGACGATAAAATGGCTTGAAAATCTCCTCGCGTACCGCTTCAGGCAGTACGGCACCGTCATTTTCCACATACGCGACGGCATCGTTGCCCTTCACGGTCAGGAACATGGCGGAATGGTGCGCAGAATACTTGAGGGCATTGGAAAGCAGGTTGTCGAAGATACGCCCGAGCGAGCGTACGTCGGTCTCGCAGTAAACCGCCGTCTGCGGGACATCCAGCGTCAGCGTCTTGCCCTCCTGGAGGAACATGGGAAGGAAACGCCGGTGCGCGTCCTTGAGAATACTGCGGATATCCAGGAATTCCGGATGAATCTGGAAAGTGGAATCGGTCAGTTTGCGGAAGTCCAGGAGTTCGTTGATCAGAACGGTCAGTTTGAGGGAATTGCGCCGCATGATGTCCAGGTTCTCCTGCACCGAACCGTCGGACGAAGCGGAAAATTTGCGGATCAGCGCCTCCAGCGGAATCTGCACCAGCGACAGCGGTGTACGGATTTCGTGGGCGATGGAGGTTAGGAAATCCAGTTTGGACTTGAGCAGTTTACGTTCGTGCTCCCGCTCGGCCTTGGCTTTGGCGCGTTTGTCGGTTTCGACGGTAATCACGACGATGGAAAGCAGGAAAAAGACCAGATAGAGCAGGAAAGCACCGGGGCTCAGCAGCAGCGGGGGCTGCACCCTGAGCGGGAGTATCGTTTCCGGGCTTTCCGCTCCGGAGAGCGAGAGGCATTTGGCCCGAAGCAGCAGCTTGCCGGTAGGGATGTCATACACCGTAAACCTGCCGTTCTGCACCGGAGTCCAGTCGTTGAATCCGTCAATCTTCCAGAAAATCTGCCGGTCCGCGAAGCGCTGATAATCCAGCAGGGACACATTGGCCTCGAAAGATCGTGCCTTGTGGCCGATGCTCAAGCTAGCCGGGCGGATGAAGCGGGTACCGCTCTCTTCTACGGAAGAAGAAAGAATATGGAGCGACGAAAAGACCGGCGCTTCTTCTGTCGTCGAAAGCTCCTTCAAAGCCCTTGTGGAAAAGGAGATAAAGCCGTCGGAAGTTCCGGCATAGAGCGTTCCGTCAGAAGAAATGAAATTGGATGAATAATTGAAACTGTCGATACCCAGCGCCTCGATGGGGATAAGGGGCAGCGGCCGTCCGTCACCCGGATTCAGAATGTGGATACCATGGGCACCGGTAATCCACAGAAGCGGATCTCCCTGCCTTCTGGCCATGCGGAAAAGCCGCTTCTCGGCTGCTTCCTTTCTGTGGAAGCGGTCCGTGGCGGCGTCGTACTCCCATATTCCGCTGCCTTCCGACGTAGCAATGATGCGTCCGTCCCCGTCCTCAGAAATATCCGTCAGAATATTGGAGATGGAAATCTTGTACGTGGAAAAGCCGGTACTCTGGTAACGGAATACCTTTCCGTCGATGCAGGCTACCCAGACGTCTCCGCTGCCGGTGCAGAGAATCCGGCATACTTGCTTCGTGGGCATGAAAATCTCGCGCTCGAACTTTCCGCCGGGCTTGTCCCTGCCCACGACAAAAGCCTTGTTCCCTCCGACCCAGAGCCTTCCTGAAGAGTCCCGGCAAAAGGCGTAAGCAGATTTGCCGGCATCGGGGAACGCCGTAATCTCCCCGGTTCGCGTATTTAGCTGGGAGATGGGCAATTCTTCGTCGATGGTGCCTACCCACAATTTATCGCCCTCAGCCATTACTCCGGTGACATTTCTCCCGGAAAAAAATTGTTTGCTGGGACGTTCGTCCGCGGCCCTCGGGTCCAGGCATAGCAACCCTCGGGTATCGCTGCCTATCCAGATACATCCGTCAGGTGTCTGGGCAAAGTCGCGGGCTTTGAACTGACCGCCGGCAAAACTGCGGTCATAATAATGTAATTGCAGTTTGTCCGGAGCGATGTGCGCCAGACCTTCGAGCAATGAACCGGCCCAGATTCCGCCCCTGCGGTCCTGTGCGAGACAGCGGAACGAATTGTCGTGCAAAGGCCGGAGCGTCCGCGTCCGCGTGAGCGTACTGTCCAGGACCTGGATGCCGTCGCGCGCCGCGACCAGGTATTCTCCTGAGGGCAGGGCGGCCGCGTCTTTCATTTTGCTGATGAAGGGGAGGAAGATGGGGTCTCCTCCCTTCAGCGCGCAGGCCCATACAGCCCCGTTGTCTTCCGCAATGAAAAGATATCGTCCGGCACAGGCAGCCCGGGCAATGCTCAAGGCGTTCTCCCCGGTTTTCAGCCTGGGAGAAAGGCATACCGGTTCCGAGACGCCGTCTTCCGAAGTCCATAGTCCGCCGTCGTCGGATAAGATATAGACGGTTCCGTCGGGACCGGTGCAGACGGCGCTGCCTTTGACCGGAGAGGTCTCAACACTGCCGTGCTGGGGATCGATCCGTACCAGACCGGATCCCTTCTGGGCGACCCAGAGGATGCCCCCTTTGCTGCAACACATCTGGCGGATGGCGGTTTCTTCCAGGGAAGGCGTAGTGAAGCGCCGCATTCCGGGTAGCCCCTGATCCAGGCGGTACAGTCCGTTGGAAGTGCCGGCCCAAAGGGTACCGGACGGGTCTTCTGCAAGCGAGAAGACTACCGGCTGCACACTGTTCTCCAAATCGGGGAAAGGCAGGCTGACGAGATTGCTCCCATCATAGAAATCCAGTCCGGCATTGGTCCCGAACCAGAGGAATCCTTTTGTGTCCGCCAGTACGGCGTTCACGCAGTTGTCGCTCAGTCCGGCGTGCATATCCAACTGCGAAGTCTGCCACTGCAACGGCTCAGCTCCCCTCAGGACCTGGGCCGCCAGCAGCAATAAAAATAGGATTCCGCCTTTTTTCATTCTGAACACTGCGAAGATAGAAAAAAACTCTACTGTTTCAAAAAACAAAGCGGCCCGGCCAAAAGCCGCAGCCGCTTTGATGAAAGGGATCGTTGCGTCAGACTAATTCTGGTAGCAGCCGGGCCAGGAAGTGGCGCCGCGGCTGTTGCCGTTGATGTCCTTGCCCAGCGCGCCGATGCTGTTGAGCCAGGCGTAGAAGTCGGCGTCAGCGTTCTGGATTTCGGTGTTGACATCCGCCGTAGCTGCCAGCATGCCGCTGTTGGTGCCGCTGAGCGTGCCGTTCCACATGTAAGGCATCGTCCAGCCGCCGAAGCTCGCGGAAGTGGCGTAATAGTCGTGGCCGGAACCGGTATCTGTTCCCCAGTTGGTGCGGCCGTCACCTTCTTTGGATGTCTTGCTGTAATAGCAATAAACAGGGAGTCGATGTGATCCATCTGTACACTTTTGGCCGTCAATCTCTATAGCGTCATTGACCCAGAAGCAGTTGCCTCCAGTATCCAGCGAGCAAAGGATAGAGTTGAGCAAATAGTAATTACCTGAATTCTGGAACTTGATGACACCCCAGTTGTTCTTCCTCGCACCGCCCGTGTCGGGAGCACGGTAATTATCTCCTACAATTGTCGTGTTGGCGAGAATGAGGGTGCTGCTTGTGTTGTCCATACCGATCCATGAAATGTCATCGGTGTTACGACCACCATAATTGTCATGGAAGGAACAGTTGTTGAAGGCAAAAGTACTGCCCGCCAAAGTGGCGAACACCGTTCCCCTCGTACCACCGTAAACACCTGCGGAATTACCTGTTCCGGATGTATTCTCCTTGAATTCGCAGGCGTTGAAATAATAGCTGAC
>JAEEGL012817376.1_pt1 | contig 80019 bp, 58 predicted proteins | sample 9134231 | NCBI WGS metagenome assembly JAEEGL01 (sample SAMN16246548, study PRJNA631951) | gut metagenome | biome: gut microbiome; feature: rumen; material: fiber-attached | host: Bos | place: Iran: Karaj | collected 2018-10 | reverse complement strand
CTTGACTTCATTGGCGGTGGGACCGTAGAGGCTGACCCATACCTTGCCGTCTGGGTAGACTTTATAGCCGATATTGGTGTCGCCGTGTTTGCCGCCGTTGATCATGCTGGGAATCAGCTGACGGTTGAAACCGATGGCGCGGGAATCAAAAGTCTGGTTCGTCAGAAAATACTCAGGGATATTCATTGTTGTCCTTTCCCGGGACGTATCTCTGCGTCCCGAACAGTATGTTCATTGCCTGCCGGCGTTTGCCGGACGTTCACCATACTTATTTCAGGCAGGCGTAAGCGACGGCGCGCATGCGGAGGTGATGATACTCTTCCATGTTTGGCTGCAGGTTGTGCATGTAGACGATGGAAGTCCCTTCGGACGGATCCGCTTCGCCCCATGTGCCGCTGCCGCCGGTCCAGCCAAACTGACCGAGAGAACCGTTATGATGTCCGACATACTGATCCATGAGCGTACGCACGCCGTAGCCGTATCCGTAGCCGCAGAGATAGTTGTTGGAGAAGTCTTCGTCGATGAGTTCCTGGGAAATGGTGTTGGTGCGCATCAGATCGATCGTCTTGCGGCCCATGATCTGCTCGCCCTTCCATTTGCCGCCGTTGGCCAGCATCTGGATGAGGTGCGTGTAGTCGCTGGGATTGGTGACGACACGCGAGAAACCGTTTACGGAGCCGAGAGGGCCGACCATCATGGAATCGTCGCGAATCTCCAGCGCGTCCTCCTCGCCGAGTTTCTTTCCGCGCTTGATGCAGTAATTCTTGACGAGACGCTCACCCATATCGCCGATCAGGTAGTTGGCGGAAGTGTTCATCTCAAGAGGCTCGAAGAGCATCTCCTTGATCACCTTCTCCGCGGGCTTGCCTCCCACTGCCTCAATCAGTCCCGCTGTCAGTTCGCTGGCGAAACCGTAGAGCCAGCGTGTGCCGGGCTCAAACGCGATCGGGACCTGGGACATGGCAGCGATCTGTTCTCTCAGGGTGTAATGGCCTTTCTGGATCAGGGGCTCAAGGTAATGCCGCATGGATTCCGCCGTCGGGTTTTTAACGGGGATACCGCCCATGATCATGTGATAGGGAAGACCGCAGGTCATGTTCATGATGTTCTTGACCGTGATGGGCTTGTCTACCGGCACGACCTCGACTTTTCCGTTGGGAAGAGCGACCGTTTTCATGGTGTTCTTCCACTCCGGGAAATACTCATAGATCGGGTCGGTCATCAGGAATTTGCCCTGCTCATAGAGCATCATCGCCGTGGTATACATGGCGACTTTCGTCAGGGAAGCCTGGCGGAAAAGGTGTTTCTGCTCCAGAGGCACCTTGTTTTCGATATCGGCATAGCCGAAGTAGTTTTCATAAAGGACTTCGCCCTGTTTTGCGATGACCATACCGCAGCCGGGCAGGCCGTCGTCGACGTATTTCTGTAGCAGGGCGTCCAGGTCTTTGAAATTAGCCATCTATCGCTCCTCCTCTTAGTCCAGACATCCGTAGGCAACAGTGCGCATACGGTGGTGATACTTCAACTCGTGATTCGGGGTGGTGTTGTGCATGTAGACGATGCCGACGCCTTCTGCGGGATCCGCTTCGCCCCATGTGCCGAATCCGCCGGTCCACCCGAATGAGCCGAGGTCGCCGTTGTGGTTGGCCGCAGCCTTGTCGATCAGGGTGCGGAATCCGTAGCCATATCCGTAACCTGCATTGTACGGCCAGCCGTCGCTCTGAAGGTCGTCGATCTGCTGGCCATGCAGTCCGTTGAAGCGCATCAGATCGATGGTCTTTCTGCCCATGATTCGCTCGCCCTTGTAAACGCCGCCGTTTGCGAGCATGCCGAACAGTTTGCCGTAATCATCGACGTTGGAGAAGAGACGCGCCCATCCGGCTTCATGCTCTTCGCCGGGGAGATGTTTCTCATCCATCGGGCTGGTCTTGGGAACCAGTTTGCCGTTCTCATCCCATCCGTAGAGGGTAACGAGACGTTCCTGAGCGTCGCCGAAGAAGCGGGAGCGGGTGTTGTTCATCTCGAGAGGATCGAAAAGCAGTTCCTTGAAGACGGTATCGATATCCTTCCCGTAGACGACCTCCAGAAGAGCGGCAGTGATCTCGCTGGAGAAACCATAGATCCAGTGGGAACCCGGTTCATAAGCCAGGACAGCCTTGGACATGGCTGCGATGTGTTCCTGTACGGTGAAGTGGCCCTTTTCCCAAAGCGGTCTCATGCACTCCTGCATGGACTTCAGTGTGGGATCCTCGGTATAGAAATCGAAATGGCAGTAGGGAAGGCCGCATTTCATCGACAGGACGTCGGATACGGTGATCGGACGCTCTGTCGGAACAATGAACAACTCACCGTTCGGATGGCGGTCAAACTTCTTGGACTCCTTCCACTCGGGAAGATATTCTCCGATAGGGTCGGTGAGGTTGAACTTGCCTTTTTCATAAAGGATCATCGCCGCGGTGTAGAGCGGGATCTTGGACAGGGAAGCCTGCCGGAAAAGAGAGTCTTTGGTGAGAGGCTTGCCGCTTTCGACATCGGCATATCCGTAATACCCCTCGAAGATCGTGTCGCCGTGCTGAACGATCTTCATTGCGCATCCCGGAAGACCCTCTTCGACAAACTGTTTGAGAAGTCTGTCTAGCTTATCAAATTTCGCCATAGTTTCCTCCTTTTTAGAACAGACATCCGTACGCTACGGCGCGGACTCTGTGATGGTGATAGAGTTCTTCATTGGGGAACATATTGTGCATATACGCGATGGAGCATTTCGCGACAGGATCCGCCTCCACCCAGATGCCGGTGCCGCCGGTCCAGCCGAACGATCCTAGGTGACCGTTGTGCCCGTACTTTTGTGTGTTGAGGGTGCGGAATCCGAATCCGTAGCCGTATCCGGCGAGGTAGTCGTTCTCGAAATCTTTCAGGGAGACCTCGTCCAGCTGATCCGCATGGAGCATGGCGACGGTTCCCTCGCCGAGGAATTTTCTGCCCTTATAGGTTCCGCCGTTTGCCAGCATCTGCATGAAGACGGCGAAGTCTCTGGAGGAGGTGAGCAGGTTCGGACGAGCGCCGACCGGCGTGGTTTCGGGATCGCTCCAGCCGTAGCCTTTCACGGGCTCGAACTCACCGGGGCCCTTCTTGCCGTAGGTAGTGACGATGAAATCGCGGTTCCAGTCCTGAGCGAAGGTGTCGGTATGCTCCAGTTCCAGAGGCTCGATGACTCTTTCACGGAAGACCTCCCTCAGCGGCTTTCCGGTGAATTCCTCTACGAGCGCACCGGTGATCTCGCTGCCGAAACCGTACTGCCAGTGGGAACCCGGTTCGAACATGACCGGAGCATTGGCCATGACGCGGACCTCGTCCCGCAGCAGAGAAGGACCGCCTTTCTGAAGGGCAGCGATCTCTTTGCTCATTGCTGCCAGCGTCGGTGTGACCGGATCCATTGCGGGAGCCATGCAGTAAGGCATACCGCACATCATGGCAACGGCGTTGCGGATGGTGATGGGGTGATCCAGAGGCCTTACCGTGATCTCACCGTTGGGAAGAACGAAGTATTTCTTTGCATTCTTCCACTCCGGAAGATAGTCGGAGATAGGATCGGAGAAAAGGAATTTTCCCTCTTCATAGAGCATGCCCATAATGGCGTAGGTGAACAGCTTTGTCGTGGACGCCTGGCTGAACATGGAATTGATCGTGATCGGCTTCCCGGTCTCGCGGTTGGCGTAACCTGCCTCTCCGTGATAGATCAGTTCATCGTTCTGCATGATGGCGACGGAACATCCGGGGACGCTTCCGCGCTCGACAAAACCGGCGATGAGGTTATCCAGTCTGGAAAAATCTTTCATAGAGGATCATCCTTTCTGTTATTGCGAAACGCATAATTTCCTATATTCAGTATAGACGAAGTTGTTCACAGAATCAGTATACAAGTTGCATAAACTTGTATGCGAATAACTTGTGAAATTGACGATTGCGCGTGCAAAGTTGTACAAAATAGTGCATCGTTTTGTACAAGTATGAAAAAAAGCGGGAGCGTATGCTCCCGCAGTATTCGCTTCTTTTCAGTTTTCCGTCCGCGCGGTCATTTCCCTGAGCAGTTTCTCCTGATTGGGGAGACGGTCCCGCTTTTTCGGGTAAGCCGCGAGATAGTCGTTCTTCGCGTCAAGGATGTCTTCCCTGTTCATATAGGCGAGAAGACGCTGGGCAAATGTATCATCCGCCGAGAGGAGGAAACGCATGGAATCCTGTTCTTTCGGGGCGGCTTCCAGAAGGAGTCTGCAGGCGGCGGCAGAAAGACTGCCGCGCAGTCCGTTTTCCTTAGGAAGGCGCTCCAGGGCGAGCACAAGACCGTCGACGGCTTTCTCAATATCGGCAAAATACCGCTCGTGCATGGAATCCGTATAGAAGGAATCCTTGCCGAGAAGAAGTTTGGAGAAAAAAGTGCGGGCGCCTTTGTCGTAACTAACGCGCAGCAGTTCTTCCGCATTCTGCTTATAGAGCCGGATCACTTCTGCGGTATCAGCAAAAGCGAGATACGCGAGGACGTCCGGGTCTCCGGGAAGCGCGTCCAGCGCATTCTTTGAAGCGGAACGCAGTTTCGCTGTGTCTCCGGAGGAAAAAAACTCCCGGAGCTGAGTGATCAGTTCTGACATGACGTGACCTCCAGACAGAGATATGTACAAGGAAACGATACAACACATCGGGGCTTTTCCGCAAGAACAATATGAAGCGGGAAACAGGAACGCATGTCGATAAACCTGAACGGGAGCCGGATTATCCGATCCGGGATTATGGTAAAATGATGTCAGTGAAACATTGCTGAAAGAAAAACAACCATCTGACCGGCAGGAGGAAGACAGATCATGAGCACGAAAATAGTTGTCGTCGGCGAGCATACGCCGGAGAGTATCGAACGGTTCAGAAATCTCCCGGACGCACAGGTGGTGTTCGTGCCGACACTTGACGATGTCAGTCCGGCTGACTGCGCGGACACGCAGATCCTGGCGGGCGGCGTTACCAGAGAGATCGTGGAAAAGATGCCGAAGCTGAAATTCGTTCAGCTGTTCAGCGCAGGGGCGAACAGGTTTCTCTGGCTGCCTGAGCACATCGTTCTAGCGAATGCTTACGGAGCTTACGGAGATTCGATCGCGGAGCATCTGCTCACAACGACGCTCATGGCGATGAAGAGAATGCCGGAGTACCTTAAGATGCAGGAGAGACAGGGATGGGAGCTCCTTACTGATGTCGTCCGGTTCGAGGGCTGCAGGGTCCTGTCCGTCGGAATGGGCGCGATTGGGACGTCCTATCTCAGAAAGGCGCATGCGCTCGGAGGGGTCTGTTTCGGCGTGCGCAGAACGGTTCACGATAAACCGGATTTCGTAGAGGAACTTGTGAATCCCGACGGGATCGACCGGCTGCTTCCGTCCATGGATGTCGTGGCACTGAGTCTTCCCGGGACCGATGAAGTGGCGGGAATGTTCGACGAACGCCGTCTGCGGCTGATGAAAAGCGACGCGATCATTCTGAATGCCGGACGGGGAAATGCCATCGTGACAGATGACCTGATCCGTGTCATGAATGAAGGGCATCTTCGCGCGGCCTGCCTGGATGTCATGGATCCGGAGCCTCTGCCGAAGGACCATCCTCTCTGGACGACACCAAGGGTATACATCACGCCCCATATCTCCGGCGGTTACCGCGCAGGGCTGAACTATTCCCGCGTGATCGATACGGCGATCCGGAACCTGACATTGGTTCTGAACGGGGAACCGCCGATCCACACAGTGGACAGAAGACTCGGGTACTGATCTGCCGCGGGGAAGATGTGCGGGAAAATGAACGTGGCGGAGGGAATCGTATGGATCTGAAAAAAGACATGCGGAACAGAGGAATCATGGCGCGGAACGCGATTACACCGGAACAGCGTGAGGCATTGTCCGGACAGATCGTATTGCGGATCGCCGGCTGGGAAGCATTCCTGCAAGCCCGCACCGTTCTGATCTACCGCGCTATGCCGCATGAAGCGGATCTCAGTCTGCTGACGGGTTTGCCTGAAAGCGATGGAAAACGGTTCTGTTACCCGGTCGTGCTCGGAAAAGGAAGGATGGAAGCGAGGTATCCCGGCACGGCTGGCGCATGGAAGGCCGGCCGTTTCGGGATCAGTGAACCGGATCCGGAGATCTCTGCGCTGATTCCGCCGGAGGAACTGGATCTGGTGCTATGCCCCTGCACGGCATTCGACCGTCAGGGAGGCAGGCTGGGGATGGGCGGCGGATATTACGACCGGTTTCTGCCGCTGTGCACCAGGGCAACGGCTGCGGCGGTGGCGTTCCGTGTTCAGGAAGCGGAACGGGTGCCTATGGAAGAGACGGACCGTGTGATGGACTGGATCGTCACCGAGGACGGAGTCGATGGTCCTTTCCGGACCCTTTGAGAATAGAGAAAAGCCTTTTCCCCTATACGGAGAGAAGGCTTATTTTTATTTATAAGAAAGGGTCATGGCATGAACAGGTTGCCTCAGTCTTTGCATTGAAGGAATAATACGTTACAATACATTATATAAGTGAATCGTTTTCTGGTCCGAAGAAGGCTGCTGCGGACCATACCTGAAAAAAGGAGTCAAAGATGGGTGAGCGAGGGGGATTCTATCTGTTGCTGGCGGCGGTCTTCTGGGGGAGCGGATTCGTTTCCCAGAATTATGCGCTGCAGACCATCCATCCGCTGGCTCTGGTCTTTTTGCGCTATATCGTCGCGTCCATCGCGATCTTCCCGGTGGCCTGCTTTTCGACGCGCGGTATGAATGACCGCGGCAGGATCTGGAAGGAATGCGCAAGAAGCGGGCTGATCTGCGGATTGCCCATGTCTGTCGCGATGATCCTTCAGCAGTTCGGCCTTGGGGATACCGGCGCGGGGAAGGGAGCGTTTCTTTCTTCGCTGTATGTGGTGTTCGCTCCGCTCATCGGTCTTTTGCTGAGGAAAAAAGTCAACAACCGGGTCTGGTGTGCGGTGGGGCTGTCCATGATCGGCTCTTTCCTGCTGTGCGTGAAAGAAGGTTTTACGCTCTCGCGCGGGGATATTCTGGTGATCCTGTGCGCCGTGCTGTTCGCCGTTCAGATCCACGTCTACGAATGGATCGGCGACGGCGGTCATCCGATCGTACACTCGCTTTTCGGTGAGCTGACGACCTGCGTCGTGGCGTTTTTCCTGATGGTGATAGGAAAGCAGATCCCGAACTGGCAGCAGATATCTGCCTCACTGCTTCCGGTTCTGTACACGGGACTCTTCCCCGGCAGCGTGGCGGATACCTGCGCTGTTCTCGGGCAGAGGGGAACGTCAGCCTCCGTAGCTGCGCTGCTGATGAGTCTGGAATCTGTGTTTGGCGCGCTTTTCGGCGTGCTGATCCTCCATGAAACCATGATGCTGCGGGAGATACTTGGTTGTGTTCTGATTTTCTCCGGCGTTCTGCTTGTACAGTTGGAACCGAAAAAAACACCGGAATAAAACGCTGCCGGAAAAAGAGAAGTAAAATTGAACAATGATAAAGAACGCTCCGGGCTGAGCAGCCCGGAGCGGTTGGTATGCTCATCACTTTTAAGAGAAGCGGAACTTCGGTGTATACTTCACCGTCGGATATCATTGGAAATTCTTAGCTACGCCAAGTGCGATCTCCATCATGCGGGTGAAGGAATTCTGACGTTCCTCTGCAGTAGTTTCCACACTCGTAATGATGTTGTCGCTGACAGTGAGCAGACAGCCCGCCTTCTTGCCGGCCATCCTTGCGTTGTGGAACAGCGCATAGGATTCCATTTCCGTGCAGATGCAGTTGTATTCACCGACTGCTTTTCCGACACGGGCAGGAGCGACGTCGGATTCGAAATAAAAGACATCGCTGGAGAGCGTACGGCCTTCCGTTACGCTGTAACCAAGTTCCTTCGCGGACTCTCTCAGCATATCAGTGAGTTCTTCGGAAGGATACATGACGCGCTCGTCTACGCCGGCCTGCTCTCTGGCGTAGGTGCTTTCGGAGTAGGCGCTGTCTACCAGCACGACATCGTACACCTTAAGATCGGGGACCATGCCGCCGGTGGAACCGATGCGGATGATCGCTTCCACGTCGTAGAAGTGAAAGAGCTCGTAGGAATAGATTCCGATGGTGGGGATGCCCATGCCGGAGCCCATGACGCTGACGCGGTTTCCCTTGTAGGTACCGGTAAAGCAATACATGCCGCGCACGTCGTTGACAAGTTCGACGTTCTCAAGATAGGTATCTGCGACCATCTTCGCGCGCAGCGGATCTCCGGGCATCAGAACGAGTTTCGCGATCTGGCCTTTTTCTGCGTTGTTATGAGGAGTGCTCATTGTCTGTTTTCCTTCCTTTCAGTATGATTGTTCTTTCTTTTATTGTAATTGGGAATCGGGACAAGGTAAAGCGAAAGTGACGGATCCTGCGGATCGCGCCGTGGTCCGGAAAGAGAGAGTCAGTCCGCCGGAGAGAACAGTTTGCCACCGTTCCGGAGGTCATGCAGATCCCCAGTAATCCCCCGGCGCAGATCGGTAAACTGGTCAGTGTCTGCGGCGCTTCCTACGTCATGCCTCACCACCATGATACGTACTACGGGGAAAAAGATATGAATGCCATGATGAAAGAACTTGAGGAGGCGATCGCTGCTCAGGCACCGGGAACGGTGTTTGTCGATCCGGTTCCCGGCAGGTGGTATTCTTTTTCAAAACTGCTGAAAGAAGAGTAATCCGGTAACTGTCTGCACTGCTCGGAGCAGAGACAGGACAAAACAACCGAATGATGGAAAACACCCTGTTGGATCACCAACAGGGTGCTTTTTGTTACCGGGAAAGGAAAATATCCCGGCGAATCGTTTAGAAACGGATCATTCCGCTTTCAAGGATCTCGCGTTGTTGCCCAGTTCGGATTTTCCTCCGCGCTCATTCTGGACGCGGGCTTCCTGGCTGTGCAGGAGAAAATCGTTGATATCGAGCAGACACTGAGTCTGTTTCGTGAGTTCGGTGGTGGGCTTGACTTCATCGAAGAACAGCATCTGGTTCGGCTCTTCCTTGGAGTAGGTCTTCCATTCGGGCATCGGTGTGCCATCCTGGTCGAGGCCGTTGGGGTTGCCGGTCTTGGCGAAGTTGGTCCAGTAGTTGCACATCTTTCTGGCAAGGTCATAATGATGGCCGTCAAACGGTCTCCAGCACTTATGCAGCGTCTCGAAAGTGAACCAGAGCTCGGAACTGTGGAACGCGCCGGCGTTGTCACCGGGAATAGTGGGGCCGAAGGTGTAGTAATACGCCGGATGGCCATTCGCCGCGAGGGCTTCGCACATCAGTTTTTCGGTGAGGTCGAAGCCGACGATCTTTTTGCTGATGTCGCCGTCACAGGCTGCACGGTACTCTTCCGCTTTATCACCGAAGTTCTTCTCGAGCCACTCTTCTTCTTCGCCCGGCTTGGGGACGAGGAAGAACTCGTTGTTAGTGTTGCCGGTCATGAAGTACTCGGGGTTCATGATGCCTTGCGCTGCCATCTCATACCACTGATCCATCACGAATTTGCCATCGATGGCGGGGTTGAAGAACTGATGAGACTCGTGATATTTCTCCTCGATGAATTTCCAGGGGAGCTTGCGGGCTTCTTCGATGGTATCGCAGCCAAGGACGTCTTTCACGAAGTGAACGCCTTTTTCAAGCGCGACGTCAAGCGGATCGGCGATAGGCATGAAGCACTTCGGATATTTGGCGAGAATACCGCCGCAGGACTGGGCGATCGCTTTCTCAAAAAGTCCCTTGCTCTTCGGAGAAGTGCAATGATACATCGTGCTGCCGCCACCTGCGGACTGGCCGTAGATCGTGATGTTGTTCGGGTCGCCGCCGAAGTTGGCAATGTTCCTCTTGACCCAGGCAAGCGCGTAAGCCTGGTCTAGCAGACCGTAGTTCGCCGGGTTCTCAGGATCTTCTTTCAGAAGGTCGGGGTGGGTAAGGAAGCCGAAGCAGTTCAGACGGTAGGCGATGGAGACCAGGATGACGCCTCTGCGGTTCAGCGCTTCACCATCGAATTCCATCTCATGACAATAACCTTCCTGCAGGCCGCCGCCGAAGATCCAGACCATGACGGGCAGTTTCTCATCGCCGGTCTTAGCAGGTGTCCAGATGTTGAGGGCAAGGCTTCCGGCTTCGTCCATCGGGACTTCGGGATCGCAGTGCCATTCTTTGGAGTAGAAGGCGTTGGGATCGATCCCCGGCACCTTCTGTACAGTGATTGGCGCGAACTCAAGACAGTCGCGGACGCCCTCCCAGGGCTCCACCGGCTGCGGTGCACGCCAGCGGTTCTCGCCGACGGGATCCGCGGCGAAGGGGATGCCTTTGAAAACGGTGGTGCGGACGTCAGAACCCTGAATGCCGCGGACGAGACCGCTTTCAGTCTTAGCGATACGTAGCATGTGTATACCTCCGGAAAAATAATGAACAGATAAGTGAGAAGGAAACGCCGGTTCCGTTTTACGGGTGGGCTTTCCCGTATTTGTTGGTGCCGACCGTCGGGGAGAAGGACAGTTTCAGGTTCTCTTCCCTGGCGTCGCGGTCGTCGATCAGATAGCGGTTGAGATCCATCAGGCAGGCAGTCTGCGCGGACAGTTCGTCAGTTGCCCGGACTTCGTCGTAGAACAGCATCTGATTGGGCTCTTCCCTGGAATAGGTCTTCCATTCGGGCATCGGCGTTCCGTCATGATCAGGACCGTTGGGATCGCCGGTCTTCGCAAAGTTGGTCCAGTAGTTGCACATTTTGCGGGCGATGTCGAAATGATGACCGTCGAACGGCCTCCAGCACTTGTTCAGGGTCTCGAAAGTGAACCAGAGCTCGGAACTGTGATATGCGCCTGCGTTGTCGCCCGGGATCGTGGGGCCGAAGGTGTAGTAATAAGCGGGACGTCCGGCATCCGCCAGAGCTTCGCAGAGCAGTTTTGCCTGAAGATCGAAGCCCAGGATCTTTTTGTTGATGTCACCGCCGCAGGCTGCACGGTATTCTTCGGCGTGCTCGCCGAAGCCGTTTTTCAGCCACTCTTCCTGGTTGTCGCCGGGCATGTATACGAATTCGTTGTTGGTGTTGCCGGTCATGAAGTAGTCGGGGTTCATCTCGCCCGCGATGGCGCGTTCATACCACTGGTCCGGAATGAACTTGCCGTCCGCTGTAGCGGTAAAACGCACACGGGATTTGATGTACTGCTCTTCCACGAATCGCCAGTCCAGTTTCCGCGCTTCTTCGATAGTGTCAACGCCGAGCCAGTCATGCAGGAAACGCACGCCCCGCTCCTCCGCGGTCTCCATCAGCTCCGCGACAGGCATGAAACAGTGCGGATAGGTGGTGGGAATGCCGCCTGCAGACTGAGCGATGGCTTTCTGGAACAGGCCCTTGCTCTGAGGAGACGTGCACTGAAACATTGTGCTGCCGCCGCCTGCGGACTGGCCGAAGATCGTGACGTTGTCCGGGTCTCCGCCGAAGTTGGCAATATTCCGCTTGATCCAGGCCAGCGCATAGTTCTGGTCCAGAAGGCCGAAGTTCGTAGGATGTTCGGGGTCCTCTTTAGTCAGGTCCGGATGCGCAAGGAAGCCGAAAACGTTGAGACGATAGGGAATGGATACGAGGATGACTCCTCTGCGGTTCATGGCTTCGCCGTCGAATTCCATCTCATGGCTGTAGCCTTCCTGGAACCCGCCGCCGAAGATCCAGACCATGACGGGAAGTTTCTCATCGCCGGTCTTTGCGGGTGTCCAGATGTTCAGTGCGAGGCTGCCCGCTTCATCCATGGGAACTTCGGGATCGCAGTGCCATTCTTTGGAATAGAACGCATTGGGATCAAGGCCGGGAGTCTTCTGTACGGTGATAGGCGGGAATTCGATGCAGTCGCGGATTCCTTCCCAGGGTTCCACAGGCTGCGGCGCCCTCCAGCGGTTCTCACCGACGGGATCCGCGGCGAAGGGGATCCCCTTGAAGACGGTGGTCCGGACATCGGAACCCTGGATGCCGCGTACAAGACCGCTCTCGGTTTTAGCGATACGTAACATTGATGTTATCTCTCCTTTTGAAGGTGGAATCGGTTACTTGCTGTTGATCTTGATAAGGTAGCGGTCTCTCTCGCTAGGACCCTCGTCCATATAGACTTCGTCGTAGAAGCGCATGGAGCAGGGGTTTTCGGTGGTATACGGCGTCCAGACAGGCATCGGCGTTCCGTCTTTGTCGTTACCGTTGGGATCTCCTGTTTTCGCGAAATTCGTCCAGTAGTTGCACATTTTCCGGGCGAGGTCGAAATGATGACCGTCGAAAGGCCTCCAGCATTTCATCAGCGTCTCGAACTCGAACCACAGGTCGCTGGAATGGAATGCGCCTGCATCATCGCCGGGGATGGTGGGACCAAAGACATAGGTGTAGAATTTCCGTCCCTGCTTCGCCACCGCCTCGTCGAACACTTCGTTGCCGAGCCACATCTGACTGACGGATGCGTTCATGTAGTAATCGCCGGGCAGGTTCTTGACCAGCTTGCGGTACTCTTCCGCATGCGGCCCGAAAGTCTTGTCGATCCAGCGGTCCACTTTAGTGACCTCGTCCACTTCTTCCTCTTCACCATTATCGGTGACCTGTCCGAAAGCGAACATCTTCATAGTCCTGGCGTCTCCGTCCGGTTCCAGCAGGAATTCATCCTTGGTGTTGCCGATCATGAAGGAATCCACGTGGATGTCACCATCCAGGATCGCCTGGTCGTTGGGTTTTACGACGAATTTGCCGTCGATGCAGGAGCCGAGTCTGATGGGAAGCTCATTGAAGCGCTCTGAGAGAGTCTTCGCATCAAGTGCTCTTGCCTCCGCAAGGGAATTGACGCCGAGAGCTTTGAAGACTTCGACACCGGCTTGCTCCTGTTCCGCAAGTGTACGGGTCATACGGGGAATCGGACGGGACGGATAGTCGAATCCCATTCCGCCAATGGATTCGATGATGCCTTTCTGGAAAAGACCTTTGGTCTTGGGGGACATCATCTGTGTAAGTGTACTGCCGCCGCCGGCGGACTGACCGAAAACGGTGATGTTCTCGGGGTCGCCGCCGAAGTTGGCAATGTTCCGCTTGACCCACGCGATACCTGCTGCCTGGTCCTGATAGCAGAAGTTTGCAGGAGCCTCTGGGTTTTCCGCGGTGATTTCGGGATGCGCCAGCAGGCCGAAGACGTTGACGCGGTAGCCGATGGAGCACAGGATAACGCCTCTGGAAGCGATGCGCTCGCCGTCAAACTCCATCTCATGCGGATAGCCTTCCTGCAGACCGCCGCCAAAGATCCATACCATGACAGGGAGTTTCTCGTCGGTGGTCTTCGCGGGCGTCCAGATATTGACCCTCAGACAATCCTCGCCCATGGGGACTTCCGGATCCACGTGCCATTCTTTGGAATAGAATTTTTCCGGATCCTTGCCGGGAATACGCTGCATGGGGATCGGTCCGAATTCGGAGCAGTCCCGGACGCCTTCCCAGTCTTTTGCCGGCTGAGGCGGACGCCACCGGTTCTCACCGGCGGTTGTGTCCGCGAAGGGAATGCCTTTATACACCGTGATGCGTGCATCAGTGCCGACGACGCCGCGTACACGGCCGTTTTCCGTTCTGGTCTCTCTTAACATCGTTAACCTCCGTTATTTGTTTTCCGGGAATGAATCAAAGAAGGCCGAGGTTCTTCAGATTGATGTTGACGATCGCGCGGATGACCGGATCTTCCTTCTCAAGAGGATAGATCTCATCGCCGAGGAAGAGGATGTTGCGCTCCTCATTGTATTTCTTCCATTCGGGCATGTCGGTTCCGTCTGCGTCTTTGCCGTTGGGGTTGCCTGTGCGTGCGAAATTCGCGAAGTAGTTGCACATCTTTCTGGCGAGGTCATAATGATGGCCGTCGAAAGGTCTCCAGCAGTTGCGGATGTTGTCAAACTCAAACCAGAGGTCGCAGGAATGGAACGATCCCGCGTCATCTCCGGGGATCTCGGGGTCGAAAATCTCGAAGTAGGTGTCTTTTCCTGCATGGAGAAGCAGTTCCGCACTCAGAAGGTTTGCGGCATGGAAAGAGGAGAAGGTGGCTGCTTTCTTCAGCGCTTCCGGATCGTCGCTCCCGGCTTTTTCGCGTACAGCGGCCATGAATTCGTCGGCGTATTTGCCGAAGGACTCCTGGACCCACTCGTCGAGATCGCCTCTGGGACCGGACATGAATTCATCGCCGGTCACTGTAAGCATGATATCGATATCATTCATGTCTCCGTCGATCATCGCCTGGTTAGGATCCTTAACGCAGAACACGTTGTCGACAAGCGGGAACATGAATTTGAAAGTCTCGGCACGGTACTGGACCTGCTTGTCGCTGACATATTTCGCATCCAGTTTCCTTGCCTCTTCAATGGTCTTGACGCCCAGGTAATCCAGAAACTCCTGACCGAATGCCTCGCCATAAGTCATATCCTTGGTCCCGATGCCGAAGAACTTGCTGTTGGGCAGTGCCAGTGCGCCGAAGCCGGGGGATTGGAAAATGGCTCTCTGGAACAGGCCTTTTGCAAGCGGAGAAGCGGCCAGGTACTCGCTGGCGTGCCCGCCGCCGGACTGTCCGAAGATTGTGACGTTTTCGGGATCACCGCCGAAATTGGCGATATTTCTCTTGATCCACTTAAGAGCTGCGATACAGTCCAGAAGACCGAAGTTTGCGGGATCGTCGGGCTGCGCCGCCGTCAGTTCCTTGTGCGCCATGAAGGCGAACACATTCAGACGGTAGGTGATGGAGACGAGGACGATGCCGCGTTTCGCGAACTGCTCGCCATCGAATTCCTGCTCATGGCCATAGCCTTCCTGCATGCCGCCGCCGTGGATCCACATCATGACGGGCATCTTTTCGTCGCCTTTCTTGGCGTTGGTCCAGACGTTCAGGTAGAGACAGTCTTCACTCATGGAGATCTCGGGATCCACGTGCCATTCCTTGGAATAGAAGGCGTCGGGATCGAGGCCCGGCGTGGTCTGCATGGCGATGGGACCGTACTCATAGCAGTCCCTGACGCCTTCCCAGTTTGCTGCAGGCTGAGGGGCGCGCCAACGGAGCTCACCGACGGGAGGCGCGGCATAGGGGATCCCCTTGAATACTGTTACACGGGCGTTTGTCCCGGCAAAGCCACGGACTCTGCCGTTTTCTGTCATTGTTTCTCTAAGCATATTCCATCTGTCCTCCATTTACAGTTTGTTGACTCTGAGCAGGAACCTGCGCTTCTCGGTGTAGGGGCTGTGATCCATGACGATCTCGTCGCCGAAGAAGATATTGCATTTGTCTTCCTCGGTGAAGGGGTCCCAGTGCGGCATGGGAGTTCCGTCTTTATCCAGACCGTTGGGATCGCCGGTCTTCACGAAATTCGTCCAGTAGTTGCACATTTTACGCGCAAGGTCGAAGTGATGACCGTCGAAAGGCCTCCAGCACTTCATGAGCGTTTCCGAAGTGAACCACAGGTCGCTGGAATGGAATGCGCCCGCGTCATCACCGGGGATCGTGGGTCCGAAGATGTAGTAGTGCACGTCACGGCCCTGCTTTGCAAACTCTTCCAGCGCGAGCTGGGAGCCAAGCTCGAAAGTGCCGACCGTGGCGACTTTGCGCAGTGACTCGCCGGTCTCTGCCGCCGTTCTGCGGCAGATATCCAGATACTCATCGGCATACTCGCCGAAACTGTCTTTCACCCAGTTTTCGATCTCCGCTTCGTCATCGGATTTCGGACCGACCATGAATTCGTTGGTGGTGTTGCCGATAAGGATCGGGATCCGGGGCAGTTCATCGTTCAGAATCGCGTAATTCTGACCCTTGGGCATGAACGGTCCGTCCACCATGGGCCCGAACATGTAACCGGATTCCAGTACTTTCTCCTCGATCTCCCAGGCGTCCAGTTTCCGGGCTTCCGCCAGAGAATCGACGCCGAGAACTTCCTTGAAGAAGCGTTCGCCGTTCTTCTGAGCGTCCTCGAAAGTGAAGGAGCGCATGCCGAACATGGACTTCGGATATCTGAATCCGAGACCGCCTGCCGACTGGATGATGACTTTCTGGAAGAGATCTCTGCTGCCGGGAGAGGAGAGGTGGTTCCAGACGCTGCCGCCGCCGGCGGATTGCCCGCCGATGGTGATATTCTTCGGATCGCCGCCGAAATTGGCGATGTTGCGGATGACCCACTCAAGTCCCGCTCTCTGGTCCAGCATGCCGAAGTTGGCAGGCGCTTCCGGAGCTTCCGCTGTCAGCTCCGGATGGCAGAGGAAACCGAAGATATTGACGCGGTATGCCACAGTGACATAGATGATGCCCCTGCTGGCGAACCGCTCGCCGTCAAACTCCATCTCATGAGCATAGCCTTCTTTGAAAGCACCGCCGAAAAACCACACGAATACGGGAAGCTTCTCATCCGTGCTCTTGGCAGGTGTCCAGATGTTCAGCCGAAGGCTGTCCTCATTCATGGGGACTTCCGGGTCGACGTGCCATTCTTTGGAATAGAACGCATTGGGATCTTTCCCGGGAATGGCCTGCATGGTGATGGGACCGAATTCGGAGCATTCACGGACGCCTTCCCATTTCGCCGCGGGTTGCGGCGCGCGCCACCGGTTCTCACCGCAGGTCGGGGCGGCGAAGGGGATGCCTTTGTACGCCGTGATCCGGGCGTCGGTTCCGACGACACCGCGGACACGGCCGTTCTCAGTTACTGTTTCACGCAACATGGTGGTACCCTCCAATTATTATGTGTTTTGTTTATTTGATCTTTTCAAGGTTCAGACCGAGAAGGAAGCGGTCCTTTGCGCTGGCCGGACCTTCCTCCATGGCGATCTCGTCATAGAAGAGAATGGAGTGAGGATCTTCTTCGGTGTAGGGACGCCATTCGGGCATAGGCGTTCCGTCCTTATCCAGCCCGTTGGGATCGCCGGTCTTCGCGAAGTTGGTCCAGTAGTTGCACATTTTCCGGGACAGATCGAAATGATGACCGTCGAAAGGTCTCCAGCATTTCATCAGTGTTTCGAACTGGAACCAGAGGTCACTGGAATGGAATGCTCCGGCATCGTCTCCCGGGATGACCGGACCGAAGACGTAGGAGTAGAATCTGCGGCCCTGCTTCGCAGCAAGCGCATACATCATCTGGTTTCCGAGCGCCATCTGATGAACAGTGGCGTTTTTGCGGTAATCACCGGGCATTTCCTTGACGATGGCGCGGTATTCATCAGCCCTGTCGCCGAACTCCTGATCGATGTAGGCGTCGACGGCGGCATCGTCGTCACCAGGAATGTTGACGAGGAACTCGTCCTTCGTATTGCCGATCATGAAGGCGACTGCATGATAATCGCCGTCGATGACAGACTGGTCGAGGGTCTTCGTCAGGAACTTGCCGTCGATAGTCGCACCCCAGAAGTTGAAAGTCTCGTTGAATTTGTCCTCGATGTATTGGGCGTCCAGTTTCCGCGCTTCCGCGAGACTGCTCACGCCGAGTTTTTTGAAAAATTCAACGCCGCGCTGTTCCATGACCTCCAGTGTGTCCTGCGGCATGCCGTGGACGGAAGGAACGACGGGATTCATACCTCCGATGGATTCGATGATCCCTTTCTGGAACAGGCCTTTGGTCTTCGGCGAGCACATCTGGGCAAGAACGCTCATGCCGCCCGCGGATTGGCCGAAGATGGTGATGTTGTCCGGATCACCGCCGAAATTCGCGATGTTTCTCTTGACCCACGCAATACCGTATGCCTGGTCCTGAAATGCGAAGTTCGCGGGGGCCTCCGGATTTTCTGCAGTGATCTCAGGATGGCAGAGCAGTCCGAAGACGTTTACGCGGTACCCGATGGAGACCAGGATGACACCTCTGGAGGCGATACGTTCGCCGTCGAACTCCATCTCATGAGGATAGCCTTCCTGCAGTCCGCCTCCGAAGATCCATACCATGACAGGCAGTTTCTCGTCTGCAGATTTGGCAGGCGTCCAGATATTGGCTCTGAGACTGTCTTCGCCCATGGGAACTTCCGGATCCACATGCCATTCTTTGGAATAGAAGGCGTTCGGGTCTCTCCCCGGGATGCGCTGCATGGGAATGGGACCGAATTCGGAGCAGTCCCGCACGCCGTCCCAGTCCTTCGCTGGCTGGGGCGGACGCCAGCGGTTTTCACCTGCTGTGGTGTCCGCAAAAGGGATCCCTTTGTAAACTGTGATGCGGGCGTCGGTGCCTACGACACCGCGCACCCTGCCGTTTTCTGTTCTCGTCTCTCTCAGCATTTTCGATTCTCCTGTTGATATGTTTTTGATTATCTGACAGCTTTCATGTTCGCATCGAGGAGATACTGATCCTTTGCGGATCTCGGCTCGGTGTTCATGCGGATTTCGTCTCCGAACAACATCGGCTGCTGGTTCTCCATCGTATATGGGAGCCACTGCGGCATCGGTGTGCCGTCCTTGTCGCAGCCATTGGGATCGCCCGTCTTCGCGAAATTCGTCCAGTAATTGCACATCTTCCGTGCCAGATCATAGTGATGTCCGTCGAAAGGTCTCCAGCATTTCATCAGCGTCTCGAAGGTGAACCAGAGGTCGCTTGAATGGAAACATCCCGCGTCGTCACCGGGAATGGTGGGACAGAAGTAGTAATGATAGAAATCGTATCCCTGCTCCGCACAGGCGACGTTGAGCATCTCGTTGCCGAGACGGACGTAATGAAGCGCCGCAGCCTCCTTCAGCGGAACGTTTTTATCCAGCGTCGCGAGGAAGCCGTCCGCATCGGGGCCGAACATCCCGCGCACCCATGCTTCGACCTCTTCGTCTGTTTCTGCGTCTCTCGGCCGCATCAGGAACTCGTCCTTGGTGCAGCCGATGATGAAGGGCAGGTGCTGCATCTCGCCAGCGAGAATGGTATCGTCCACGCTCTTCGGCAGGAACACGCCGTCGACCGTCGGCCCAAGGAACAGGTTGAGACTGAACCACGCGTCGCACAGGGTTCGGGGATCCACTTTGCGGGCTTCCTCAAGAGTGGATACACCCAGTTTCTCGAACAGACGGACGCCGATATCTTCCATCTGCTCCAGGGACTGGCAAAGCACGCCCATGGAGGACGGTACTCTGGGAGCAAGGCCTCCTATGGACTGTATGATGCCTTTCTGGAAAAGACCTTTCGTTTTGGGAGAGCACATCTGAACAAGGACGCTCATAGCACCTGCGGACTGTCCGAAGATCGTGATGTTCTCCGGGTCGCCGCCGAAGTTGGCGATATTCCTCTTGACCCACGCGATGCCGTAAGCCTGGTCCAGGAACGCGAAGTTGCCCGGCGCCTCCGGCTGCTCCGCAGTGAGCTGAGGATGGGCAAACTGGGAGAAAGCGTTCAGACGGTATCCGATGGACACCAGAATCACACCGCGGGAAGCGATTCGTTCGCCGTCGAATTCCATCTCATGGGGATATCCTTCCATAAGCCCGCCGCCGAAGATCCAGACCATGACGGGCAGTTTCTCGTCCGCCGATTTCGCAGGAGTCCAGATGTTGGCTCTCAGGCAGTCCTCGCCCATGGGAACTTCCGGATCCACATGCCATTCCTTGGAATAGAACGCTTCAGGATCACGGCCGGGGATGCGCTGGAAGGGAATGGGACCGAATTCGCTGCAGTCCCGTACGCCGTCCCAGTCCTCAGCGGGCTGCGGCGGACGCCAGCGGTTTTCTCCGGAGGTGTCGGCGGCGAAAGGGATGCCTTTGTATACGGTGATGCGCGCGTCGGTGCCGACGACACCGCGTACGCGTCCGTTTTCGGTAAAGGTCTCACGAAGCATGGACGGTTCTCCTTTACTACTATATTAATAATCAGATGTTATAACGGATCAGACACTGGGTATTGGGATCCACGGGACCATGACCGACCTCGACAGTGTCAACGAATTCGATCTGACAGGGATCCGATTCAGTGTAGGGATCCCACTGCGGCATGGGCGTGCCGTCCTTGTCGCAGCCGTTGGGGTCTCCCGTCTTCGCGAAATTCGTCCAGTAATTGCACATTTTTCGCGCAAGGTCGAAATGATGTCCGTCGAAGGGACGCCAGCATTTCATCAGCGTTTCGAACTCAAACCAGAGGTCGCAGGAGTGGAAAGCGCCGGCGTTGTCTCCGGGGATCGTGGGTCCGAAGTGATAGAGGTAGGTCTTCTGCCCGGCAAGTTCACGCTGACGGGCCAGGACGTAAAGAGTGAATCCGCTGATGAAACAGGTCGCCGCTTTGGCAAGAGTGATGCCTTGCTGGGCAGCGGTGACGCGGCAGGCTTCCAGATACTCTTCAGCCTTGTCGCCGAATTCGCTTCGGATCCATTCCTCGGTCACTTCGTCGGAGGCGTTGGGATCCGCCGGAGCCATGGGATGGACCTGACCGGGTCCTCTGTAGAAGCCTTCGTTGGTGTTGTATCCGGTCATGATCGGGATCGGGAGCATCCGTCCCTCTCTTGCCGTGACGGTGTAGTCCTCACGCACGTAGTGCCCGTCGTTGACCACTCTCAGCCAGAGATTGGCTTCCAGAAATTTCTTCTCAATGAAGTCGGCGTCCAGTTTGCGGGCTTCCTCAAGTGTCTCGACTCCGAGATAGTCGCGGAAGAATTTCACACCGGTCTCTTCAGCGTCCTTCAGCGATCCTACGCCGCCCATGAAGGACTTGGGATATTTCGTACCGGTCCCGCCGAAGGACTGGGGGATGGCGCGCTGGAACAGTCCCTCGTTCTGAGGAGCAGCCAGATGATGCATGACGGCGGCGCCGCCTGCGGACTGGCCGAATACAGTGATGTTTTCCGGGTCTCCGCCGAAATTGGCGATGTTGCGCTTGACCCATTCGATTCCGTAGCGCTGGTCCAGCAGGCCAAAGTTGCCGGGCGCATCCGGATTTTCCGCTGTGATCTCCGGATGGCACAGGAAACCGAAACAGTTGAGCCGGTATCCGATGGATACCAGGATCACGCCGCGGGAGGCGATACGCTCGCCGTCGAATTCCTGTTCGTGCGGATATCCCTCGCGGAAACCACCGCCGAAGATCCAGACCATGACGGGAAGTTTCTCGTCTGTGGATTTGGCAGGCGTCCAGATATTGGCTCTCAGACAGTCCTCGCCCATGGGGACTTCAGGATCCACGTGCCATTCCTTGGCGTAGAAAGCTTCCGGGTTCTTGCCGGGGATATCCTGCGTGGGAATCGGTCCGAATTCGGAACACAGACGCACGCCTTCCCAGTCCTTCGCGGGCTGGGGCGGACGCCAGCGGTTCTCACCGGAGGTATCGGCGGCAAAGGGGATTCCTTTATAAACGGTGATCCGGGCGTCTGTGCCGACGACACCGCGAACGAGTCCGTTTTCGGTTCTGGTTTCTCTCAGCATACGTTTATCCTTCTTTCTCAGTTCTTTTTGAAATAGGGGTCGTAGTTTACTTTGACGACAAAATCCGTCACTGCGCCTGGACCGGGCTCGGACAGACGGACCTCGTCGAAGAAGTTCATATTGCAATGGCCATCCTTATATTGCGGCCAGTACGGCATGTCGGTCCCGTCGGCATCTTTTCCGTTCGGGTCGCCGTTTTTAATGAAGTTTGTCCAGTAGTTGCACATGAGTCTGGCCACGTCATAGTGATGACCGTCGAAGGGCCTCCAGCAGGACGCCAGGGTCTCAAAGGAGAACCACAGGTCGCTGGAATGGAAGGAGCCTGCGTCGTCGCCGGGCATGGAGGGATTGAACTGATAGGTATACACTGGTCGGCCCTGAGCTTCGAACAGGTTTCCGATCATGTAATTGGAGACCTCGTTAATGTTGATGCGCGCCGCTTTGCGGACAGCTTCCACGTCGGTGCTTCCTGCCGCCCTGATCGCTGTATCGATGTATTCTCTACCGTGCCCGTTGAGTTTTCGGTTGCCCCAGTCGACCAGTTCTTCCAGCGTATCGCCTTCGGGGTAGAAGTTGACTTCGTCCGTCGTATAGCCGGTGAGGAACGGAACCCGGTGGATCTCATCATGGATCAGGTAATCGGTCGGATCCTTGGGAAGGAACTTGCCGTCCACACACTGAACGAAACGGCGGAATGTTTTGGCCATGTATTCCACAAATTTGTCGCGGATGAAGAAAGCATCCAGTTTTCTCGCCTCGGCGATGGTGTCGCAGCCGAGATATTCCTTCAGAAAAGCAGCGCCCTGCTTTTCGCATTCTTCGAGGGAACGGTATGGTCCGAAGAAACAGGGGGGATATACCGCCGGGAAACAGCCACCGGAGCTGGACTGGATCGTCGCTTTCTGAAACAGACCTTCGGTCGTGGGAGAGGCCATCAGGGCCATCACGGACAGACCGCCGGCGGACTGTCCGCCGATGGTGATGTTTTCCGGATCGCCGCCGAAATTGGCGATGTTGCGTTTGACCCACTCGAGACCCGCTTTCTGATCCAGGTAGCCGAAGTTTGCAGGCGCATCGGGCTGATCTCTGGTCAGGTCCGGATGTGCCAGAAAGCCGAACACATTCAGTCTGTACGCAACGGAGACGACGACAACGCCTCTGGAGGCCATATGCTCACCGTCAAACTCCATTTCATGGGAATATCCTTCCGTCAATCCGCCGCCGAAGATCCATACGTAGACCGGCAGTCTGTCTTCAGTGGAATTGGCCGGTGTCCAGATGTTGAGGGCAAGGCTATCCTCGCTCATAGCGATCTCCGGTTCCACATGCCATTCTTTGGAATAGAAGGCGTCGCGGTCTTCACCGGGGGTCTTCTGCATGGTGATGGGCGGGAACACATAGCAGTCCCGAACACCTTCCCAGGGTTTGACGGGCTGCGGCGCTCTCCATCGGTTCTCACCGGAAGTGTCCGCAGCGAAAGGAATGCCTTTGTACACGGTGATCCTTGCGTTGTTGCCCGCCATACCGCGTACCAGTCCGCTCTCAGTGCTGGTCTGTCTCAGCATAGTCGTCTTCCTCCTTGCGTTATATGCACATCATCTGTTTTTGTAGAAATCCATATTCTCACTGACGATAGTCTTCATCGTCTCATCCATACCATTCTCCGCAAGAGAGACCTCGTCGAAGAACTGCAGGTTCTTCCCGGCGTCGTTGTATTTCGGCCAGAAGGGCATGTCGGTGCCGTCGGCGTCCTTTCCGTTCGGATCGCCGTTTTTGATGAAGTTCGTCCAATAATTGCACATGAGTCTTGCCACATCGTAGTGATAACCCTTGAACGGTCTCCAGGAACTGGACAGCGTCTCAAAGGAGAACCACAGGTCGCTGGAATGGAAGGAGCCGGGGTGATCGTCGCCGGGAATCGTGGGATTGAATACGTAGGTGTAAGCCGGACGTCCCTGTTCGGCGTAGAGTTCGGCAAGCATGTAGTTGGAAACGGCGTTCACGTTCACGCTGAGCGCTTTGCGGACAGCGACCGGATCCTCGGAGCCGGCGGTCCTGACCGCAAGCTCATAGATCTCGGCACCCTTTTCAACGTAGTTTTTATCCGCCCACGCCTTCAGGTCGTCCAGTGTCTCGCCGTCGGGTTTGTAGATGATCTCGTCGGTCGTGTATCCGAACAGGAAAGGAACCCGGTGTGCCTCGTCTGCCATCAGGTAGTCAGTGACCTCTTTCTTGAAGAAAACGCCGTCGACGCATTCCGTGAAACGATGGAAAGTCTTGGACAGGTATTCCACGAATTTGTCGCGGATAAAGAACGCGTCCAGTTTTCTCGCCTCAGCGATGGTATCACAGCCGAGATATTCCTTCAGGAACGCTGCGCCTTCCGCTTCGGCGTTCTCGAGGGACTGGGTGCGTTTAAAGAAATTGTGGGGATATTCGGCAGGGAAAGCGCCTCCCGCGCTGGACTGAATGGTCGCTTTCTGAAACAGGCCTTCAGTCGTGGGGGAGACCATCTGCGCAACGACGGAAACGCCGCCGGAGGACTGTCCGCCGATAGTGATGTTATCCGGATCGCCGCCGAAGTTGGCAATGTTGCGTTTGACCCATTCAATGCCCGCCCTCTGGTCCAGGAATCCGAAGTTTGCAGGCGCGTCAGGCTGGTCTCTGGTGAGATCCGGATGCGCCAGGAAACCGAAAACGTTCAGCCTGTAGGCGATGGTGACTACGACGACGCCGCGGGAAGCCATGTGTTCGCCGTCGAACTCCATCTCATGGGAGTAGCCTTCCGTCAGTCCGCCGCCAAAGATCCATACATAGACCGGCAGTTTGTCCTCTGTGGTGTTTGCTGGCGTCCAGATGTTGAGAGCGAGACTGTCCTCACTCATGGCGATCTCCGGTTCCACATGCCACTCTTTGGAATAGAAGGCATCGCGGTCTTCGCCGGGGGTCTTCTGCATCGTGATCGGAGCGAAAGTATAGCAGTCGCGCACACCCTCCCAGGGCGTAACGGGCTGCGGCGCTCTCCAGCGGTTCTCGCCTGAGGTGTCCGCAGCGAAAGGAATGCCTTTGTACACGGTGATTCTGGCATTGCTGCCCGCAACGCCGCGCACCAGTCCGGATTCGGTTTTTGTCATACGCAACATGGGGAAATCTTCCTCCTAATACATATTATAAGTTGTCTAAATGATACTGCTTTAGGGGGAACAGAATCAATAAAACAGACAACTTGAGCGGAAAAAACATGGATATGAACAATACAAATTGATGTTTTTTCATCATATTTCACAAACAAGTTGTACAGGAAATGTACGGAGTTGTACTTGAAAAACCGAGAGGCATCCTATACGATGGAAGATGATACAGGAGAGGAGGTGCTGCGATGTCCGGGAATGATACCGTGAACAGAGAGAACGCGCAGGAAAAGGTGTGGACGGTCCCGTTTCTGATGATCTTTCTGAACAGCATCGTGACCAGCAGTACGATGTGGGCTGTGGTTCCGATGATCAGTTCCTACAGCATGGAACTGGGCGCTGATCTGAAAACGGCCTCCGTGATCTCGTCTATCATGTCCATTACAGCGATGTTCCTCAGGCCGGTCTCCGGTTATGTCGTGGATCGCATGAACAGGAAGAAACTGATCACGATCACCACAGCGGCGAACGTCGTGATCGCGATTCTGCACAGTTTCGCCAACAGCATCCCTACGCTCGCTGCGTGCCGGTTCCTTCAGGGCGTCGCGTTCTCTTTCAGCGGCGTGGCCAGCATGGCTTTCAGCACGTCGTTCCTGCCCGTTACCCGTCTCGGGGAAGGTCTGGGTTGGATGGCGCTGGCCAACGTGATCTCCCAGTCCATCGGACCTTCCATCGGCCTTTTCCTGTCCGAGAATTTCGGCTACTATGCCTGCTTCATCTTCTGTGCCGTCGCGTGCGTTGCTTCCCTGGTGATCCTGAAATTCATCCCCTATGAGGAAGCGCCCAGGACAGTATCCGACCAAAAACTCTCCCTTGGGAGCATCATTTCGTTCTGGGTTCTGCCCTATGCCATGATCTGCGGTCTGTTCAGCGCCTGCAACGGTCTTGACAACACCTTCATCACTCTGATGGGCAAGGAGCGCGGCATCACCGGTTTCTCACTGTTCTTTACCGCATATTCCGTCGTGATGTTCCTGGCGCGTCCGGTCTTCGGAAAGCTTCTGGACCGTTTCGGACTGAACCGCATGATCTATCCGGCGCTGTTCTGCACTTCCTTTGCCGCCTTTCTCACCGGCTCTGCGACGTCTATGCCGGTGATGGTCCTTTCCGGCGCCATCAAAGGGCTCGGTCAGTCCTCCGGTTCTCCCAGCATCCAGGCGACCTGCCTGAAAAAAATGGGCAAGGAGAAGGCCGGCATCGTCAGCAGTACCTGCTACATCGGGCAGGACATCGGCAATTCCCTCGCACCGATCCTCGGCGGTATCGTAGCCGACAGTTCCGGCTACAGGACGATGTACTGGGGCTACGCCGCGATCCTGTTTTTCGGCGGCAGTCTCCTGTACCGCGTGAAATCCCAGTATGACAAAAAACATGAGATGCAGGAAACTGCATGATTCATTTTTGAATGACCCTCCTAATCCAAAAGGCGGCGCCGTGCCCGGGCATCCGGACGCGGCGTCCGTCTTTTGAGCGGAAAAAGAACGGCTTCCGCGGGAAAGCCGTTCTTTTTCCGTATACTTTCTATTTTGCCCAGGCGAGCATTTCGGATTCTGCGGGTTTGCCGTTGATCAGGTCCAGCAGTTTCTGTCCGATAAGAGAGCCGATGGAGTCTTCCGGGTATCCAACGGAATAGGTCTCGATGCCAGTTTCGCTGTGCAGCGGCAGATGCCGGTCGAAACTGTAGATGCAGCGTACACTGCTTTCCGGCACCTGGTCCAGAACGCTGAGGACCAGCTGCGCGACCTGATCATTATAGACGACCAGCGCAGTGCACTCGGTCAGGAGACTGCGGAAGAGCCGGAAGTCGCCACTGGATTCGATCAGGTAGTTGGAGATGATCGGAAGGGATTCCGTCGTGTACCAGACGACGTTCCGGTCCTGGAAATCGGCGCGGTGGTACAACATGCAGTCCAGATAGCCGGAGTACCGGACAAAACCCTGCATATCGTCGGATTTGAAGACACCTCCGATAGTGTTGTGTCCCGCTTTGATGAGCATATCCGTCAGCGCATAGCCGCCGGCGTAATCGTCCAGTACGACATGGCAGACATTGGTGTGGGACTGATTGGGATGCATGCTGTTGTGCCTGGCGATGACATGCGGGTAGCCGGGGATCTCCAGCGCGGGATAGTAGTTGTTGCACATCACGATGGGAATCCCGAGATCCGCGATCTTGCTGTACAGGAGAACGTTGGGGTTCGGCATGGTGGTCTTCGTGCCTTCCACGATGAGTCCGTCCACAGGATTCTCCAGGATATCTTCCAGAATCCGACGCTCTGTCGCGATGCTGTTGTTGGTCGCGCGGATATTCAGCGTGTACCCGCTGGCGCTGACACAGTTTTCAATGCCGCGGAGGATCGAGGGGAAAATGTACTCGCTGATATACGACGTGATGACCGTGATATGCATCGTCGTCTTTCTGGACGGGGCTTCATAGGCCACGTAGGACCCGCTGCCCTGGACGCTGGTGATCAGGTTGTCTTTTGAGAGATCCTGAAGGGCTTTCCGGACAGTCTGCCTTGAAACGCCGTAGCGGTCGCTCAGCTCGTTTTCCGTGGGAAGTTTTGCGCCTTTTTCGAATTCGCTGTTCAGGATCTGAGCGCGCAGATCGGCTGCAATAGCGACAGACTTCGAATAAGCCATAAAGCATTTACCTTTCCTTTTTTTTTCAGTATAATCCAGCATTATACAACTAGACAACAGAGGTCATACAAATATTTTGGGCGAATATGGTACCCCGGCGGGATAGAGCAGTTCAAAAACTGTGCACAATACACAATCGGATCAGCGAAAAATAGGCATATTGACTGTAGTTGTAACAAAAGAGTAGCAACAGGAAGGGCATTTTTGTGAAATTCACGATATTTAGACAACTTTGTGGGTAAAAATGCCAAATATCGCAGGGAGAATTGACAACTACAGACAACCGATGCTAAATTTGACTCAGATAGATGTTTGAAATTGTATACTCTTTTTTGTACATTTTACGGATTTCCGGAGGATGAAGATGATCAAACAGACGCGCGTCGAGAACGGATTGGTTCGGGGCATTCCCGCGGCGGACCCCAGGATCATTTCGTACAAGGGCATTCCTTTTGCGGCGCCGCCTGTGGGCGAACTGCGCTGGCGCGCGCCCCAGCCTGCGAAGGACTGGGATGGCGTTCTTGACTGCAGCAGGTTCGCTCCCATCAGCATGCAGCAGGTCCCCGGATCCCAGCACAACATTTACGAACGCGAATGGAACGTAGATCCTGAGATCCCTATGGACGAGGATTGTCTATATCTCAACGTGTGGACGCCGGCGAAGACCGCCGAAGAGCGTCTGCCCGTTTTTGTTTGGTATTTCGGCGGCGGGCTGCAGGAAGGAAATCCTGCGGAGATGGAATTCAACGGAGAGCGCATCGCGCGCCGGGGCGTGGTGGTCGTCACCATCAACTATCGGCTGAACGTCTTCGGATTCCTCTGCCACCCCGAGATCACGGCTGAGGATCCTGATGCGCCGGCAAACTTCGGGCATCTGGATCAGATGGCTGCGACGGAGTGGGTCAAGCGGAACATTGCGAACTTCGGCGGAGATCCGGAAAATATCACCATCGGCGGGCAGTCCGCAGGCGGCGGCAGCGTGGTGACCATGCTGACCACCCCCAGGACGAAGGGCCTTTTCCAGAAAGCGGTCATTCTCAGCGGCAGTTTCTACGGCGGCTACGGCGGCGCGTTCGATTCCAGAAGGAGAGCGCTCCTGAAGGACGCGGAGCAGGCCGGCGTGAGATTCTTCGAGTATCTCGGCGTCGGATCCCTGGCGGAAGCCCGGGCACTGGACGCTTTCTACCTGAGAGACAAGTTCAGGGAATACATCAGCGGTTCCGACAGCGGAGATCTGGCGCAGCGGGCGAAGGTACGGCCGATGATCGGACCGTGTATGGACGAAAAGTTTTCCTGGAACACCGGCATGACCTCGCTGGTACACGGACAGCGACATATGGTGCCGCTACTGATGGGCAACACGGTGGATGAATTCCCCGGAGTGCCGCCGTTCGGCAGTACAGAAGAGTTGGAAACCTATGCGAAGGAGACCTTCGGCGACGAAGCCGGAAGATTCATGGAACTCGTCCGTGGAGAGACTTGGGAAGAGACGAAAGCGAAGGCCACCTACAGCTTCATCGAACTGGGATGCCGCTGCGTGCTGCGCAATTCGGCCGAACAGGGAGCGCCGGATTCCTACTATTATCAGTTCAATCCGTTCATCCCTGGTGAAGACAATCCCGGCTCGTTCCACTCCAGCGACCTCTGGTTCTGGTTCGAATCCCTTGCGGCATGCTGGAGACCGTTCACGGGCGAGCATTACGACGTGGCCCGTCAGATGTGCAATTACCTGGCGAACTTCATCAAGACCGGGAACCCCAACGGGGACGACGTTCCAGGCAGACCGCTCCCCGAGTGGAAGACTTACGGAGAGAGCCGTGCGCCGATGTTCTTCGGCAGGACCTCCGAGATGAAAGACGCTTCTTCCGAACCGGAGCTGATGAAGTTCCTCGAAGATTTCTACAGAGAAAGATAACGAAAGACAGGAGTGCAGCAGGATGATCAAGCAGACAGTCGTTGAGAACGGCGCGGTACGCGGTGTACCCGGTGCGGATCCGCACGTCATCTCATATAAGGGGATCCCCTTTGCGGCGCCGCCCGTAGGCGATCTGCGCTGGCGCGCTCCCCAGCCTGCCAAGGACTGGGAAGGCGTTTTGGACTGCTGCCGGTTCGGCCCCATCAGCGTGCAGCGCGCGCCGTGGCTGGTCGACAATATCTATAAGAAAGAATGGAACGTGGACCCCACGCTGGAAATGAGCGAGGACAGTCTCACGCTGAATATCTGGACGCCCGCTGAATCGACGGACGACCGTCTGCCGGTCTACGTCTGGTATTTCGGCGGCGGTATGATGGAAGGCAACCCCACGGAGATGGAATTCAACGGCGAGCGTCTCGCCCGCCGCGGCATCGTGGTGGTCACGGTGAACTACCGTCTGAACGTCTTCGGACTGCTGGCGCACCCTGAGATCACGGCAGAGGATCCGGAATTCCCGACGAACTTCGGCCTTCTGGATCAGCGCTTCGCCACCATGTGGGTCAAGCGCAACATCACGGCCTTCGGCGGCGATCCGGAGAACATCACCATCGGCGGACAGTCCGGAGGCGGACGCAGCGTCCAGATGCAGGTCTGTTCTCCTTTGAACGAAGGGCTCTTCAAGAGAGCCATCGTCATGAGCGGTATCCGCTACGGCGGATACGACGGTCCGAACCTCCACGGGACCTGCAGGACTCTGGAGCAGGCGGAAGCGGACGGCGTGGATTTCTTCAGGGAAGCCGGCATCGCGAATCTGGCGGAGGCGCGGAAACTCAGCGCTGAAGAACTGATGAAGCGGTTCAGCAAATACATGGGCCTCGAGAAAGGCCTTGTCCCGGGGATGAAGATGTGGTTCCCGGTGGCGGACGGCCATTTCTGCACCGGCAGTTTCTCGGATCAGCTGATCACCAACAAGCGGCTCATGGTTCCGCTGATGTTCAGCAATACCGCGGACGAGAGCACGGTCTACCCGCGCGTCTCCTCCGAGGAGGAACTGAAAGAACTTGCCGGCAAGGTGTTCGGCGACAGGGCGGAGGAATTCCTGCAGACCGTCAGAGGCGAAACGCTGGAAGAAACGGTCCGCAACGCGGGATTCAGCCCTCTGGAACTGGGCATGAGGCTCTACTTCGAGGCCACGGCGGCCGAACATCCGGAGATCGACAACTACGCGACGCTGTTCGACGCGGAGATCCCCGGCGACGACCATCCAGGTTCCTTCCATTCCAGCGACCTGTGGTTCCATTTTGAATCTCTGGGCGCCTGCTGGAGACCGTTCAAGGGAAAGAGTTACGACATTGCCCGTCAGATCGCCAACTATGTGGCCAGTTTCGTCAAGAACGGCGATCCGAACTGCTGCGACGTGGACGGCGAGCCTCAGGCGGAATGGCTGCCCTACACGAAGTGCAAGGGACAGATGCACTTCACCGATATCTGCCATCAGGAGGATGACAGTTTCGAGACCCCGGTGATGAGGTTCCTGGTGGATTATTACCTCGGGACATACCGGTAAACCAGTTGTTAGTTTCAGGGATCGGTGCAAAGGGTCCCTGACAAAATAAAACTAAAAAAGAGGAGAAAAAAATGAAACGGTTATTTGCACTTACCCTTATTCTTGTACTCGCTTTCTCGCTCGTAGCCTGCGGCGGTGGCGGCGCAAGCAAAGACGCGAAGAAGTACAAGGTCGCTGTTCTTTACACAGCGAACTCCGCATTCTGGACCTCCGTTGGTGACGGTGCTGCTGCGAGAGCTGAAGAGCTGAACGCAACAGGCAAATACAACATCACCACCTACGCGACCGGCCCTGCGGAGTCTGGTACATCCGCTCAGGTCCAGCTCTTCGAGGACATCGTTTCCCAGGGCTATGACGGCATCATCATTGCTGTTTCCGACCCGGCTACGCTGAACAACAAGATCGACGAAGCTATGGACAAGGGCATCATGGTTGTCACCATGGACACCGACGCTCCGGACAGCAAACGTATCGCGTTCGTCGGTACCGACAACTACAACTACGGCGTTCTCCAGGGTGAGACCTGCGTAGACGTCATGGGCAACAAAGGAAAGCTCATCGTCTTCAACGCGTTCCCGGAGACCCTCGGCCAGGCTCAGCGTACTAAGGGCATTCAGGATGCCATCGCTGCGGCGGGCAACAAGATCGAACTCATTTACTCCACCTTCACCGGCCAGATCGACCTTCTGACCATGTGCGAAGACGCCTGGACTCACTATGAAGATGCTGACTGCTGCGTCATGACCTACGCCGCCGGCGAGCAGGTCGCAAACGTCTTCAAGGAGAAAGGCTGGGACAAGACCATGAAACACGCCGTTCTCGCCGATGACTTGGATCCCATCATCCTGTCCATCAAGGACGGCATCTGCGACTGCTCCTGCGTACAGGGCCAGTATCAGTGGGGATATGTCGGACTCGGAGTCGTTATCGACGCTCTCGAGGGCAAAATGCCTGAGAAAGACTTCATCGAGACTTCTGCTTTCGTCTGCGACGCGAGCAACGTCGAAGAGAAGTACCCGAACGTCAAGCACGTTGAGTAATTAACGTTCGAACGTTTTAGACGCTAGACTTTTTACGGATATCCCGGAGTCTCTCCGGGATATCCAACCATTAAAGACTATCATTATCATGGGGAGGAACCACAAACATGAAGGGAAAAAAGGGTAATCTTCTTGCCTGGATTCTCGAACGCAGAGCGCTGAGCCTGGCTATTCTGATCCTGGTTCTCGCTTTAATCATGTCGTTAACCACGACCACGTTTACGAAATCTGAAAACCTGTTCAATATTTTCAAACAGGCTACCATTACCATCATTCTTGCCACCGGCATGACCTTCATCATCTCCGGCGGCGGTATCGACCTCTCGGTCGCCAACATCATGTCGCTGTCCTGCGTTCTGACTTGTATCGTATACAACGCGACCCACAGCGACATTCTTTCTATCCTCACCGGCGCGATGATCGGTATTCTGGCCGGCGTCGCAAACGGCGTTCTCGCAACGCACTTCGAACTTCCGCCCTTCATCGTCTCGATGGGCGTTTCCAACGTCTGCGGCGGTCTTGCTCTGGTTATCACCAAGGGCTTCCCGGTCCTGGTCAACGACCAGTCTCTGATGTACAAGATCGGACAGAAGAATACCCTCGGCATCCCGAACCTGATCTTCATGATCCCGATCTTCGTTGCAATCGGACAGTTCATTCTTCGTGAGACCGTTCTCGGCAGCCGCATGCAGGCTGTCGGCGGCAACGCAGTTGCTGCAGGCCTTTCCGGTCTGAACGTCAAATTCATGAAGGTTCTCACCACCACAATCGGCGGTCTCTTCGCAGGCCTTTCCGGCTATCTGCTCGCCGGCCGTCTTAACAGCGGCAGCCCGAGCTCCGGCGGTACCCTTGGTATGGACGCCATCTGCGCCACGGTCGTCGGCGGTACATCCATGCTGGGCGGCGGCGGTGACGTCGTCGGATCCATGGTCGGCGCTATCCTGATGCAGATCATCAAGAACGGTCTGACGCAGTACGAAGTCAACATGTACTGGCAGACAGCCGTTATCGGTGTCGTTCTCATCGCTGTCTGCGCGATCGACGTCATTGCCAGGAAAGCAAGCACGATGAAGAAATAAACCTTGAATGAAACAGAATAATCAGGAGGAAAACTATGAGCGAATATGTCCTTGAAATGAAGGGAATCGGTAAAGACTTCCCCGGTGTTCGCGCCCTGGACGATGTTTCATTCAATCTGAAAGCGGGGGAGATCCACTGCCTGATCGGAGAGAACGGTGCCGGTAAAAGTACACTGATCAAGTGCCTGGGCGGCATCCACATGCCGGATCAGGGCGAGATCCTGATCGATGGAGAGCCCGTCACTATCGACGAGGCCAAAGTATCCAAGGATCACGGTATCGGTATCATTTACCAGGAGTTCAACCTGGTTCCCGGATTCACCATCGCAGAGAATATCTACCTTGGACGTGAATACAAAAAAGGCAAATACATCAAGAGGATCGACCGCGCATCCATGTTCAGGGATGCGGATGAAATCCTGAAATCTTTGGGTCAGGAACACCTGACCTCGAAAGTCAGAGTCTATCAGCTGACGATCTCCCAGCAGCAGATGGTGGAGATCTCCAAAGCTGTTTCCAACAAATCCAAGATTATCGTCTTCGACGAGCCCACCGCCGTTCTGACGCAGAAGGAGACCGATCTCCTGTTCGAGATCATCGCGCGTCTCAAGAAAGAGGGCACGGGTATCATCTACATCACCCACCGTCTGGACGAGGTCCTGATGCTGGCGGACCGCATTACCGGTCTGCGCGACGGCAAGGTCACCGGTACCATCAACAACGGACCGGGAGTCACGAAGGACGACTTGGTCGCCATGATGGTCGGCCGCAAGCTCGACGCCTACTACCCGGAAAGAAAGACCACTCCTTCCGACGAAGTGGTGTTCGAGGCGAAAAACTTCAACCTCGAAGGCGTCTTCTCCGACGTCAACCTCAAGCTCCACAAGCGCGAGATCCTGGGCATCTGCGGTCTGGTCGGCGCCGGCCGTACCGAGACCATGAAGTCCTTCATCGGTGCGATGCCGCATGACACCGGCGAGCTGTTCATCGACGGGAAGGAAGTTAAAAAGATCACGCCTTACGAACTAATCAAACACGGTATGGTTCTTCTGCCGGAAGACCGCAAGAACGAAGGTCTGAGCCTTGCTCAGAAGGCGAGCACGAACCTTTGTATCCCGAACTTTGACCAGATGACGAAGGATAAGGTGAAATGGGTCATCGACCATAAGAAGGAGAAAGCATTCGTCGACAAGTACTTCAACATGCTGATGGTCAAACCTCAGCTTCCGGAGCGCCTGGCGATGCACTTCTCCGGCGGTAACCAGCAGAAACTCATCATTGCCAAGTGGATGGCGAGAAATCCCCATGTTCTGATCATGGACGAGCCGACACGAGGCATCGACGTCAACGCGAAAGCGGAAATCTACAACATCATGAACGACCTGTCCGCAGACGGAATGAGCATCATCATGGTCTCTTCCGAGATGCCCGAGCTGATGGGCGTCTGCGACCGTATCATGGTCATGTATGAGGGCAGATTCATCGACGAATTCACCAGAGATGAATTCAACGAGCATGATATCGCCCGCGCACAGTCCGGCATCCGTGTGCATGCCAGCTGATTGAATCAACGGAAAGGATAGTGGCATAAAATGAGCATCACCAGAGAAACGGTGGGGGTTTCACCGGAAGGCAGGCCCTATGAGCGTTATATCCTGAAAGACGACGCGAGCGGCGCCTATGTGGCGGTCCTTAATCTGGGCTGCATCCTGCAGCAGATCTGCGTTCCTGACCGGAACGGGGAACTCGTGGACGTCGCGCTCGGCAACGATACTCCGGAAGAATATGCCGCTATCCATTCGTTCTTCGGCGCAGTGCTGGGACGCTATGCGAACCGCATTGCCAACGGTTCCTTCTCCATTGACGGGAAAGAATACCATGTTACGCTCAACGAGCGGGGATTCAACTGCCTGCACGGCGGCGCAAGCGGATTCCACAACAAGATCTTCAACGCCCGGGTGGAAGGAGAGGAACTGGTACTGAGTTATCTATCCCCAGATGATGAAGAAGGCTTTCCCGGAAATCTGACACTCTCTGAGAGAGTGTCTTTCCGGGACGGTCGGCTTCGTCTCGTTTACACCTGTAACAGTGACAAAGACACGGTGGTGAACATTTCCAACCACAGTTTCTTCAATCTGGACGGGCAGGGGAACGGGAACACTCTGGAACAGAACCTGAAACTGCACTGCTCGCATTACTGCCCCTGCAACGATAAGCTGATCCCCACGGGAGAGCTCCGCGAGGTAGCAGGCACGCCTTTCGACTTCACGGAAGGAAAACCGATCGGGACCGATATCCAAGACGATACCGATCCCATGCTTGCCGCGGCGCACGGTTACGACGTCTGCTATGCCAACGACAACTGGGACGGCACGCTGCGCCTCGTCGCGGAAGCGAAGTCGGAAAAGACCGGCATCGTGATGAACACATACACCACGCTTCCGGCGATGCAGCTGTTTACCGGCAATATGCTGGGCATGATCCCGATCTTCTCGAAAGGGAAAGCGGGTGCGGAGTATATCGCGTACGGCGGGTTCTGCCTTGAAACTCAGAATTTCCCCAATGCAATGAACACTCCTGAATTCCATAACGACGTGATCCTGCGCGCCGGTGAGGAAGTCACGTGCGAGACCGTCTACGAATTCAGTCTGTAATATGTGAAAATCAGAAAAGAAAAACTATAAGGAGATATATGGATGAAACAGTATGAGTTTTGGTTTCTCGTCGGATCCCAGGATCTGTACGGACCGGAAGTGCTGAAGACCGTCGCCTCCAGAGCGGCTGAGATGGCAGAGGAACTCTCCAAAGTCCTGCCCTATCCGCTGGTGTACAAGGTAACGGCGGACACCAATGCCCAGATCACGGAAGTGATCAAGGAAGCGAACTATAACGATAACTGCGCCGGCATCGTTACCTGGTGCCATACCTTCAGCCCCAGCAAGATGTGGATCAACGGTCTTGCCCTGCTGCAGAAACCGTATCTCCATTTCGCGACCCAGTACAATCAGGAGATTCCGAACGACGAGATCGATATGGACTTCATGAACCTGAACCAGGCCGCTCATGGCGACCGCGAGCATGGCTTCATCGGTACGCGCCTGCGTCTGAACCGCAAGGTCATTGCCGGGTACTGGAAAGAAAAGGATGTCCAGGAGCGGATCGGGACATGGATGCGCACAGCCGTCGGCGTCGCGGTCTCGAAGTCTCTGAAAGTTATGCGTTTCGGCGACAACATGCGTGAAGTCGCAGTCACAGAAGGCGACAAGGTCGAAGCTCAGATCAAGTTCGGCTGGCAGGTCAATACCTGGGCTGTAGGCGATCTTGTTAAGGAGATGAACGCTGTCACCGAGGCAGAGATCGACAAGTTGATGGAGACCTATCTGTCCCTCTATGACGTCAATACCGAGAACACTGACGCGATCCGCTATCAGGCGAGAGAAGAGATCGCACTGAAGAAGATGATGGATGCCAATGGATGCAAGGCGTTTGCCAACACCTTCCAGGATCTTTATGGCATGGAGCAGCTCCCCGGACTCGCCGCGCAGCATCTCATGGCTGAGGGTTACGGATTCGGCGCAGAGGGCGACTGGAAAGTCTCCGCGATGACAGCGATCCTTAAGGCGATGGGCAAAGACGGAAACGGTGCATCCGCCTTCATGGAGGACTACACCTACCATCTGGTACCCAACAACAAGAAATCCCTGGGCGCCCACATGTTGGAGGTCTGCCCCTCCATCGCGGCTGACAAACCCAGGATCGAGACCCATCATCTGGGTATCGGAATGAACGAGAAGGATCCTGCCCGCCTCGTCTTCGAAGGCAAGGCTGGCGATGCCATCGTCGTGTCCCTGATCGATATGGGCGGACGGATGCGTCTGATCTGCCAGGATATCGAGTGCGTCAAGCCCATTATGGAGATGCCGAATCTGCCTGTCGCACGTGTCATGTGGGAGGCGAAACCGAACCTCGAGAAAGGTGTGGAATGCTGGATCACCGCCGGCGGCGCGCACCACACGGTCCTCAGTTACGACGTCACCCCCGAGATGATGCGTGACTGGGCGAAGATGATGGACATCGAATATGTCCACATTGGCGCAGACACCACTGTGGAGGAACTCGAGAAGGAACTGTTCCTGAACGATATCGCCTGGAAACTGAAATAAGGTCAATCAACCGGCGGGTCATCTTTCCCTGTTCTCGCAGGGATCGATGGCCCCGCCGACATTTTAAGGAAGAAACAGGAGAATAATATGGACTGGAATCGTGCTGTCATCGGGATCGAGTTCGGCTCGACCCGCATCAAAGCAGTGTTGATGGATGAGAATCACCTGCCCGTCGCTTCCGGAAGCTATGACTGGGAAAACCAGCTGGTGGACGGAATCTGGACATATTCGATGGATGAAATCCACAAGGGCATGCACGCCTGCTACGCGGATCTCGCCCGCGATGTGAAGAAGCAGTTCGGGACCGATCTTGAGAAAGTCGGCGCGCTGGGCATCTCCGGCATGATGCATGGCTATCTGCCCTTTGATGCGGAAGGCAACCTTCTCGCACCGTTCCGTACCTGGCGCAACACCATCACCGGCGAAGCGGCGGAGAAACTGACCGCGCTCTTCGGATTCAATATTCCGCAGCGCTGGAGCATCGCCCACCTCTATCAGGCAATCCTCAACAAAGAACCGCATGTGGAGAAGATCGCTTACCTGACGACCCTTGCGGGCTATATCCACTGGAAACTGACCGGAGAGAAGGTAATGGGCATCGGGGAAGCTTCCGGAATGTTCCCCATCGACAGTGAGAAGATGGATTACGATCAGCGCATGGTCGATTTGTTCGACGGGATCTCCGGCATGCCTTGGAAACTCCGCGACATTCTGCCGAAGGTCGTTCTGGCCGGTGATCACGCGGGTGTCCTAACTGAAGATGGTGTCTCGTTCCTTGATCCCTCCGGAAAACTGAACGCCGGGATTCCGGTAGCGCCGTGCGAAGGCGACGCGGGAACCGGTATGGTGGCGACCAACTCGGTGCGTGTCCGCACCGGCAACGTGTCAGCCGGCACTTCCGATTTCGCGATGATCGTCACAGATCACGCGCTGGGCGTTCACAGGGAAATCGACATGGTCACCACGCCCTCTGGCATGCCTGTGGCCATGGTGCACTGCAACAACTGCACATCGGATCTCAATGCGTGGGGCAACCTGCTCAGGGAGTTCGCGGGACTTCTCGGCGTGGAACTGAATCTCGGACAGGTTCTGACTATGATGTTCCAGAAAGCGCTGGAAGCCGATGCGGACTGCGGCGGACTCCTCAGTTACAACTACTTCTCCGGTGAAGGCGTCACGGATATTGACGAAGGCAGACCTGTCTTCCTCCGCAAACCCGACGCGAACTTTACATTCGCCAACTTCGGAAGAGCGCATGTATTATCCGCGCTGTCCACGCTGAAGGTCGGGCTGGATATTTTGATCAATGAGGAGAAGGTCACAGTAGACAAACTGTACGGACACGGCGGATTCTTCAAGACGCCGGTAGCCGGACAGAAGATGCTTTCCGCCGCGTGCGATGTACCGGTGTCAGTGATGAAGACCGCCGGAGAGGGCGGTCCCTACGGTATGGCGCTCCTGTGCGCATACATGATTGGCAGGGAAGAAGGCGAGACGCTGGAAGATTACCTGGACAATAAAGTGTTTGCGGAAGCGGAATCTTCCACTGTCATGGCGGAACCGGAACTGGTCGCCTCCTTTGCTTCCTTCTTGGAATCTTATGTGAAAGCATTCCCGGTGGAACGTACCGCAGTGGAACTGTTCTGAACGGCCGGGTCAAAACCGCAATGACTGACGGCCGGGATGGGTTTCATTCCGGCCGTCAGTATACGAAAGGGTGGTACAGAAAATGAGTATGATGCGTATGAGTTACCGCAGCCAGCTGCTGGGTAAATATGTGGACGTGACTGTCGTGTTCCCCACAGACCGTATGACGCTTCCCGCAGACCGGCTGAACAACCTGCGTTCTCCGCTTCCTGACAGGGAACTGTTCGAGTACGTTCCCGGCATGAAATATCAGACGATCTACCTGATCCACGGCGGCGGAGACGATGATTCCCTTGTCTACCGTTACACCAATGCGGAGCGCTACGCCCAGGAATACTGCGTGATGCTTGTCACGCCCAACATCGTCAACAGTTTCGGAGTTGATACCGAATACGGCGTCGCCTATCAGAGTTTCCTTGCCAAAGAGCTTCCTCTGGTAATTCAGACCCTGTTCCCGTCTTCGCCGAAGAGAGAGGATAATTTCATCATGGGCTATGCCATGGGCGGCAACGTCGCCATCGGCACCGCCATGCTGCATCCGGAGCTATTCGGATATTGCGTGGATATGTCCGGCGGTATCGGTATGACCCTGGATCCGGATCGTCTGGAGGAGGAACTGAAGCAGGATCACTTCCAGAAAAGCTTCAAGCTGTATCCGGCGACCTTCGGAAACGGCACGATGAAAAATTCCAGATTTGACCTGATGGCAGCCGCAAAAAAAGCGCTGGCGGACGGGAATCCGACACCGGTGCACATGCTCTGCGGCAGTGAGGAATTCATCCGCGCCCGCGTCGAAAACGATGTGCGGCTCATGGAGGAGATCGGGTATCCCATGGAATACACGGTCGCTCCGGGCTACAGCCACGACTTCCCGCTCTGGGAGGCCTATATCCCGATCGCGATGAGGGACTACCTGCCACTGAAGGGCAGACCGGTCTACGAATAAGATCTTCAAACGAAAGGAGTGATCAGCTTGGTGCAGGATTATTACAAAAATGCAGTGACAAGTTCATCGATGCTCTATTTCCACAAGCCGGATAAAGACCTGAAGATGAATTTCAAGATGGATCCCTATGACAAGGATATGGATAAGAAGATCAGGGACATCCGTCTTGTTGACGCGGAACCCGCGATCAAGATCCTGGACAACGGAGACGTCCGTTTCCGTTACTTCGCGCCGGACGCGAAGAAAGTGGAAGTTGCGGGCTGCGGCGGATACTTCAGCGATGAGCGGCAGGAAATGACGAAGGGCGAGGACGGATGGTGGACCGTTACGGTCTCCGGTATCCGTCCGGGATTCCACAACCATAAATACTGGGTCGACGGCAACCTGATGGTCAACCCGGATGCGCCGGTCGGCTACGGCTGGTTTTATCCCATCAACGTATTTGACCTTCCTGGCGAGGAAGACGGCTTCTGGATGTTGAAGGATGTGCCTCACGGCGATGTGAGGATGGAGTACTACAAGTCTTCCGTGACCGGACGTACCAAACTCGCATGGGTCTACACCCCTGCCGGTTACGATGACAGTGACAAGCGCTATCCCGTGTTGTACATTCAGCATGGTGTAGGTGAGAACGAGATGGGGTGGGTATGGCAGGGCCATATCAACCTGATCGCTGATAACCTCATTGCGGAAGGCAAAATGGAAGAAATGATCATCGTGTGCAACTGCGGCTATGCTTTCGTAGAAGGTGTGAACCCGGTGTTCCTGCCCGGAGACTTCTCCAAGGAACTTACGGAAGACTGTGTACCGCACATCGACGCCGTGTTCCGCACTATCCCCGACAGGAAGCACAGGGCGATGGCGGGCCTTTCGCTGGGGTCCTCGCAGGCCTTCTATATCGCCAACGAGCACAAGGATCTGTTTGCGAATCTGGGCGTCTTCTCAGGAGGCTTCCCGATCAAAAACGCGTTTGGGTACTGGGATTACACCGATTACTACAAGGATGCCGAGCAAGTAAACAAGGACTTCGATGTGTTGTTCATTGCCGGCGGAGACGACGAGGGATACCCCGAACGCACAGCTCCCGTAGTGGAGGAAGAGAAGAAACTGGGTGTCAATGTAATCGGTTATCATCATCCCGGATTCCACGTATGGGATGTCTGGAGATTTTCGTCCCGTGAATTCATGCAGCGGATCTTCAAATAAGGGAGGGGAGCGAAGATGATCAGAAAAGAGATTTTGGAAAATCAGGCCCTTAAAGCACACGCGCTGTTCTGGGATGATCCTCACCGCGACCTCACCAGATCCAACGGCACCTATTACGACCTTCCCAAGGGCGTAGAAGTCCTGGAGAACGGCGATGTCAAATTCGCTTTCCATGCCCCGGACGCGAAGTGCGTCCAGGTTTGCGGGACCGGAGGATCTTTCCCCGATACGCGCATCGACATGGAAAAAGGCGAAGACGGCTGGTGGAGAACCACAGTCTGCGGACTGGAATCCGCATTCCATTTCGTCAACTTTTATGTGGACGGAACTATCGCTCTGAACCCGTATATGCCCTATGGCTACGGCTACGGACGCACCATCAACTTCTTCGAACTACCGGACAAATACTCAGATTTTATCCTGTTCCATGAAGATGTTCCCCACGGCGCAGTCCGCATGAATTATTTCTGGTCCGAGACGGTACAGGATTACAGAGTATGCTGGGTCTACACGCCTCCCAAATACGACACCGAACGTGAGAAACGCTATCCGGTGCTGTATCTGCAGCATGGCGGCGGCGAAGCTGAATCCTGCTGGATCTGGCAGGGTAAGATCAACAACATTATGGACAATCTTCTCGCGGATGGCCAGTGCAAGGAAATGATCGTGGTCATGAACTGCGGCTACGTGTATCCCAAGGATTATGACTATGGCAAGAATCCTGTGGCAAGCCCCGTAGAAGACCTGATTGCGAAGGATTGCGTACCGTTCATCGATCAAAAGTACAGGACTCTCGCGGACCGCCACAACAGGGCAGTATGCGGTTTCTCCATGGGTGGCGGACAGACGATGAACACTGTCATTAAATATCCCGAGATCTTCGCCAATGCGGGCGTTTTCAGTGCTCCGGCGATCCGTTCGGACCGTGAAGACAGATTGGGCCTGCTTTCTGATCCGGAGAAGTTCAACGAGAATTTTGACCTGTTTTTCGTCAACGCTGGCGCTTATGAGCCTGCGGGAGAGGTGCTGAAGAAGCAGACGCGCGAAATGCGCGCGAAGGGATACAACGTCGTTTATTTTGAATCCCCGGGCTATCACGAGTGGGCACCGTGGCGCTACGGCGTCGCTGAACTCGCGAAACGCCTGTTTTGAGGGCAGATGCGGCCGAATGCTTGTATCTGCAGGCGGCGACCGTTTCATTTGGTGCAGGGCATCGTCTTCGGACGGTGCCCTGTTTATCTATAATCCGGTCTGCTGGTTTCCCATACCCGAAACGCATCGTTAAGGATCAGAATCCACAAAAAATGGCACGATTAGCAAAAATATTGTATCTGTTATTGCGAATCATCAAGTACAATAAATAAAACAATGTCGATTCAGGGATATAAAGAAGGAGGGAACGGTTCATGGCAAAGATGAATGTGGTGCAACTCGGGGTATATGCCGCAACAGGGAAATTGCTGGGAAGACTTCCGATCAAGGGTACTGCTGGAGTTGCTCTGAGGGCTGCGGAAGAGGGAATCGTCCTGCTGAAGAACGACGGCATACTGCCGTTGAAACCTCAGAGCATCGCTCTGTTTGGGGCAGGAAGCAGGGACACTGCAGTCTGCGGTACGGGAAGCGGATATGCGTTCAGTCCCTACACGGTTTCCGTTTTTGCCGGACTGAAGAAAGCAGGGTATCAGATCGTATCCGATCTCTGGCTGAAAAACTACGACAAGAAGAAAAAAGAGGTCGAAAGGAAGGACAAAAACCTTACTTTCCTCGACAAACGGTTCAGCGGCCGTACGGCATACTTTGACGTTGACGCGCTCACGGAGGAAGAGATCGCGGGAGCTTCTGCTGCTTCCGTTGCGTTCTATGTGATCAAACGGAATACCGGGGAAGGTTTCGACCGCAAACCGGTCAAAGGGGATTACTATCTCAGCGATAATGAGAAAAAGAACATCACCATGCTCACAGACCGCTTCAGAAATGTCGTGGTGGTGCTGAATACTTGCGTCATCGACTGCAGCTGGCTGGAAGCCAATGAAAGGGTCTCCGCTGTGGTAATGCTCGGACAGGCGGGTCTGGAATCCGGTACGGCTCTCGCAAACATCGTCAGCGGGAAAGTCTCGCCAAGCGGGAGACTTACGGATACGTATGCCCTGTCTTATGATGATTATCCTGCCTGCAAGACGTTCTCGGAGAACGACGGTGATCCCTATCAGGAAGACTATATCGAGGATATCTTCGTCGGTTACCGCCATTTCGACACGAAGCAGCTGGAAGTGGTCTATCCCTTCGGACACGGTCTTTCCTACACAACTTTTGCTTTCAGCAATTATCGTGTCACTGCAGACTGGAATGAGGTCACAGTAACGCTGGACGTGGAAAACACCGGCAGGGCGGCTTCCAAGGAAGTCGTACAGCTGTACGTCAGTGCCCCAGCGGGCAAACTGAGAAAGCCCTTTCAGGAACTGAAAGCCTATCAGAAGACAAAGATGCTCGCTCCCGGTGAAAATGAGACCGTTACGCTGAGGATCCCTACCAGAGATCTGACGAGTTACGACGAAGAGACCTCCTCCTGGATCCTGGAAGCGGGCAAATATCTGTTCCGTGTAGGACATGATTCCAGACATACGGAGATCGCTGGCGCGGTCCGCCTGGACAGGACAGCTACAGTCGTCCGGCTTTCCAGACAGTTCCCGTTGGATCGTGAACTGGAGTTCACGGAATATCCCGTGTTCAGCACGGAAGGATATGAGGGCCCTGTATGTGAACTGCATGCGGAGGAGTGTGTGACGGTCAACGAAGCCAGCACGGTTTCCAGAGAATTGACCTGTTATACGACAGGCGATTATCAGACGGCTGAGAACGCGTATCCTTTCGGATGGAAGCTCAGTGAGAATGTGAAAAAAGTCCGCTCTGTCAACAATGCGACGCTTCTCGACGTGGTCGACAGAAAGATCACCATGGAGGAATTCGTCGCGTCACTGGATGACGAAGTCCTCGTACGTCTGGTTGCCGGTTCGGGACAGGAGTCCAAATGCGAGGTTGCACCGCGGCTGCCCAAGGGCAGTATCAGATCTTCCTTCAACGGTGCCACCAGCGGGAAAACGACGGATATGTTCTCCGGAACACTCGGGATCCCGGCGGCGTCACTTGCGGACGGCCCTGCAGGACTGCACCTGATGGGAACGCCTACGACCGCTTTCCCGGTGGGCATGGTTTTGGCTCAGACATACAACGACGAGATCGCCCATGACTTCGGAGACGCCTATGGCAAAGAGATGGAGCGCTTCGATATCGCGCTGTGCCTCGGACCAGGTATGAATATTCACCGCGATCCGCTGTGCGGCAGAAACTTCGAGTACTACTCAGAGGATCCGTTGGTATCCGGCCGCAATGCTGCCGGGTTCACTCTTGGCCTTCAGGAGAATCATCCAGGTTTCGGCGTAGCGGTAAAGCACTTCTGCTGCAACAACCAGGAAGTTCAGAGAAACATGTCGAATTCCTCCGTCAGTGAACGGGCGCTGCGTGAGATCTACCTGAAAGGGTTTGAGATTGCAGTCAAACAGGCACAGCCGGCGACTGTCATGTCTTCCTACAACCTGCTCAACGGCATACATACCTCTTCCCGTTATGACCTGCTGACTGACGTGCTCAGAGGGGAATGGGGATTCAAGGGATTCGTCATGACGGACTGGGACGGCACCAGCGACCGCGTTCAGGATCTCCATGCCGGCAACGACATCCTTATGGGTGGTTACGATCCGGATGTGCTGCTGGCTGCAACGAGGATGATCCCGACTGAATTCAACGATGACGGTTCCGTCAAACAGAAGAAAGTAGCCATGTACGGATATATGAGCAGAATGGTGGATTGCTACAATTCTTTCCTTCCCGATGCGAACGGATCGGACCGTATCGAAGTACCGTTCAAAGGAACTGTTTCCGATAAAGTGAAGGAACTTGCGGAGAAAGGACTTGTTGAGGTCGATGAAGCCGGGAAACGGGTCGTTTACAAAGGATACGATCGTGCGAATGCGCTGATGCGCAGCGTGCTGCAGCGAAATGTCATGCGGATCCTGGAGTATATGGCGTTCAGTGCGCCGATGAAATTGGCGAAACGCGCATAGATATTGCCCTCCATGGAGTAATACGGAATAATTAAGAAAACCTGCGGGGAACAGTGTGGTAACTGGAACCCGCAGGTTTTTTCTTCTGTTTGTTATCGGTTTTTTCACGTGGACTGCTGATACACTTTCGGCGTCATTCCGTATTTCTGGCGGAAACAATCGATGAAATAGCTTTCAGACGCGAAATGCAGCCGTTCCGATACTTCTTTGACGGTGGTCAAAGAATCGCGAAGCAGGGACGCTGCCCTCTCCAGACGCGTGTTGCGGATATGCTGCTTGATGGAGACCCCAACTTCATTCCGAAACCTGCGGGAGAGATAGTATTCCGTGTACCCCAGTTCCGCTGCGATCTGTTTCAGCAGGATCTCTTCCTCAAGGTGCAGGTCGATATAATCGAATACTGCCTGTACAGGCTTGGTATAGCCTTGCTGATGACGGATTTTATGGACCCGGTTGACAAAATCCTTCTGCATCATTTCCGTTACGATTCCGACATCCTGAAAAGTCCGGCATGCTTCGACGGCCTGAAAGTAGCGATCGGTAAGGGTCATGGCGGTGTCCGGATACAGACCCCCGTCTATCGCAGCCCGGGAGAAAAGGACGATTCCGGCAAGAGAGGTGTTCTTGATCTGGCGCAGCGGCTCAGAATTGGTGTTTGCTAAAATACCGACCCTGCTCAGTTCAAATCCCTTCAGGTAATCAAAAAGACGGAGATCTCCGGTGCGGACCATCTCCAGCATCTCCTTCTCCGCTTCGTAAGTACCGTGGAAAGTGATGAGGTCCTCATCGTTATCCTTTGGAAGAACAGGAGCTGTTTCTATTTTGTGATGCAGATCCATGATGCTGATCTTTTCGCCGGTGATTGCGTAGTGGATCATGATGGCATAGTTCATCGTACTCGAGAAAGGAATTACGGAAACATTTGGAAGTTGTTTAAGTATCATGCGTTTCTCGGGAGATGCGAGTCCTGCTTTTCGGATTTCTTCTTTGATCTCCGCTTCCGGGTAGGAGTCCATGAAGAACGGACCAACTACGTAGATCCGCTCCGGAACATCCGAACATCTCAGGGAATCTATGATCCACATGCAGTGATAGGCGCCTGCAACGATAGACGGTTTCGAATACCTGTTGGCATACCTGAAAGCAAGCCTTCCGATTCCTGAGAACGCGGTACTGTCCAGAAAACGACTGTCAGGATGGTCTGTCCACAGCAGACTGCCATCTGTGCTGAATTCAAACAGCGATATACGGTGAAGAGCGGATAAACAGTCCAGTAAGATACGAATCTTTTCCATATCGGAATCCTTTCTGAAACACGGTAAGAGACTATTGTGTGCAAAGAAAGATGCACAGTATTGATGAAGAAAAAGGGCAAGAAATAGAGATTGTTCACAACTTGTCTTAAATTATTATATATAAAACGAATTCTTTATACTATCCTTTGGGTCAAAGCAGATAAAATAAAAACACAAAATCTGAAAATGATTTGGGGAGGGAATAATGGGAAAAAAAGAGAGAAAAGTGAGAGATCCGGAGCACATCGGTTTTAAAGAGATGTTCGGTGTGACGGCGCTCGCTACGAACAACGGCGTAGCGGCTGTCTTCATGTCTTCGATGTTCATGACTTTCATGACCGACTATGCGGGACTCGGTGCCTGGGGAGCGACATTGGCAACGACTCTGCTTCTCGCAGCGAGAATCATCGATGCAGTGGACGATCCGATCCAGGGATTCATCATGGATAAGGGCAAAGCAGGAAAGCACGGGAAATATAAACCCTTTTTCATGCTTTCTATCGTCATGACGCTCATCGGTTCGGTTGCGCTGTATGCGCTTCCTGACGCCATCACAAAGACACCGCTGATCGTAACGATCTGGGTTGTCCTATTCTATTTCATCTATGATATCGGCACTTCATTCTTCAACCTGAACCTGCTTTTCCGCACGATGACCAACGATGTGGAACAGCGCGCGAAGCTGCTGATCGGACCGAGACTCTGGGTCATGGTGCTCGGCATGATGGGTGCGGCTACGGGAACGATCGTTGTCGGGATCCAGGCAGTGACAGGCAGTTACAAGACGGCTTACACTGTCATGACGGCAGCTGCTATGGGCATCGGTTCTCTGATCTCCATCCTTGGCTGGTTCATGGTCAAGGAACGCCATATCGTCGAGCAGGAGGAAGGCGAGGAAGTCAAGATGTCTGATTTCTTCGACCTGATTAAGACGAATAAAGCCATGACGATCGACCTGCTGAAGAACCTCTTCACCGGCTTCATCTGGACGTTCCTCTTTGCTGCTCCGACCTATTATGTAAAGTACGCGTACTGCGCGGATCTGACGACCGGTGAGGTCGACATGGCCAAGCTGGGGACATATTCCCTGATCGTCTCCATGATGATGCTATTCCCGCTGCTGATCGGCACGCTCATTGCCAATCCGATCCTGAAGGCATTCAAGGGTGACTTCGTCAAAATGCAGAAGTTCGATAATCTCATGCAGGGTCTCGGCGGACTGATCATGTTTGTCGCCCAGGTACTTGGACTGCTCCAGAAACAGCCGATCTTCTTTTTCGGTTCCATGTTCCTGATTGCGATGTTCGTCGGTATCGATTTCGTTCCCGGCTCTTCTATCGGCATGGAATTGATGGATTATACCATCTATACGACCGGAAAAGACCGTTCCGCCCTGACAGGCGTCTTCGGGAAATTCCTGGAGAAGGCGCAGACGGCCGTATCCAGTGCCATCGTCGGCGCGATTCTGATTGCAATCGGATATGAAGTGGATTCTGTCACCGGCAACTATGTCGGAGACCTGGCGCAGATGCCCCGGATGCTGACCTGGATGATCGTCGTTATCGGTCTGATCCCTGCTATTATGTCCATCATCGGCGTCCTTGTTTTGAACAAGTACCCGATAGATCAGGAACTGAGGGGCAAGATCCAGGAATTCATCAAGAATCACGAAGTACATAAAAACCAGGAGCAATAAAATGATGTGAAAAGGGACACCGCAAGGGCAAAAGATTGTGGCGTCCCTTTTTTTCCTTAATTGATCTAGGAGGCAAAATGAGAAGGATCATTTCGGGCAGTTATAACGATAACGTGACGCAGTTGGAGAAAGACAATGCCGAAGTGGCATACCGGGCGGCGCTGGAATCTTTCGTGCTTCTGAAGAATAATGGCGCACTTCCTTTGGCAGAGAATGAGGTCGCACTGTTCGGCGCCGGTGCCAGCCATACGATCAAGGGCGGAACCGGTTCCGGGGAGACCAACAACCGGCATTCCGTTTCGATCTATGAGGGCCTTGACAGGAATGGTGTGAAAGTTTCCACGAAAAAATGGGTCGAAGAGTATATCGCTTACGAAAAGCAGACGCATGACCAGTGGATCAAGGACAACACCGGAATGCCATCGGAAAAGAGTTTTACCAAGATCTACACGCCCCCAACGGGCAGACCTATTTGCGAAACAGATCTGGAAGGCAGCGACCGGAAAACGGCCGTCTACGTTGTCTCCAGACAATCCGGCGAAGGTGCGGACAAAAAAATCGGGAAGGGAGACTTTGACCTGCTTCCCAATGAACTTTACGACATCAACTTCCTCTACCGTCATTTTGAAAAGGTCGTGCTGGTCATCAATTCCGGCGCATCCATGGACCTGACACCGGTGGATCATTTGGATCTCGCGGTCGTCTTCTTCGGCCAGGCGGGTCAGGAGGGCGGAAGAGCGTTCGCTGACGTGCTCACCGGAAAAGCGAATTTCTCCGGTAAACTTTCCAACACCTGGGTACGGCAGTACGCCGACATCCCCTACGGCAGTGAATTCTCCTACCTGAACGGTGACCTGAAGAACGAGTATTACAAAGAAGGTATCTACGTCGGATACCGCTATTTCGACTCTTTCGGCATCGAGCCCCGTTTCCGTTTCGGATACGGACTCTCCTATACGACGTTCTCCATTGGGATGGTGAATGCGAAGCTGGATGGCCGCGAAGTGGAACTCATAGTAAATGTCGTTAACACCGGCGCCTGCAGCGGCAAGGAGACCGTACAGGTCTACGCCAGTCTGCCGGCGGGAAAACTGGACAAAGAGTATCAGAGGCTGGTCGCATTCGCGAAGACGGATGAACTGAGAGCCGGAGAAGAACAGAACCTGAAGATCCGTTTTGACGCGGCACGTCTGGCGTCCTATGACGAATCCACTGCGGCATATATCCTGGAAAAGGGCGATTATGTCATTAAAGTCGGTAACTGCTCCGACAGCAATACGCCTGTGTTTGTGATCTCGACGGAAGAAGAGATCATCCTCTCAAGGCACGACAACATCCTTCCGGTTGATGCATCCTTTGAGGAACTGAAGAGCATCTGTGCGCCATCCTATGAACTGGATGGAGTACAGAGAGCCGTACTGAAGAAAGAAGCAGTTGTCACGGAAGAGTATCGGTATGGGAAACCGGAACGGTATTCGGACGAGAAAGTCGATGTGATCCTCAACAGACTGGACGCAAAGGAAATGGTAGATCTTTGTATGGGTATCGGCACCCTTGGCATGATGGATACCAGCGCCTTCTGCACGCCGGGCGTTGCAGGAAAGACGACCAGCAAGCTGATGGAAAAGGGACTGCTCTCTGTCACACTGGCAGACGGTCCGACCGGATTGCGGCTGGTTCGAAAATCCGCAGTCTCTCCGAAAGGAGCTATCCGCATGTTCAAAGGCGAGTATCTGCTGGGCTTTATGGAGACCATGCCGGATCTGGCTCTTACCTTCATCAAACCGCGGAAGGGCGATATCGTTTTCTATCAGTACGCTACGGCGTTCCCTATCGGAACGAATCTTGCCCAGACCTGGAACGAGAAACTCGTTCAGGAAGTCGGCAGCGCGGTCAGCAAAGAGATGAACAAATTCAACATCACCTACTGGCTTGCACCGGGCATGAACATCCAGCGCAACCCTCTGTGCGGCAGGAACTTCGAGTATTATTCCGAGGATCCGGTTTTGTCCGGCAAGATCTCCGCCGCAATGACCAGAGGCGTCCAGGAAACTGAGGGTAACTACACGACGGTCAAGCATTTCGCCTGCAACAACGCGGAAGACAACCGGCAGTTCTCCAACTCTCATGTCTCGGAGCGTGCGCTGCGGGAGATCTATCTGAAGGGCTTTGAGATCAATATCAAAGAAGCAGGTTCGAAGTCTGTCATGACTTCTTACAACATGATCAACGGCGTTTATACGCCTGACAGCTTTGACCTGTGCACGAAGGTCCTGCGCAACGAGTGGGGCTTCGAAGGCGTGGTCATGAGCGACTGGAGCGCGACACGGAAGGGTCAGGGAAACAGTGCGGTCGCGGTTGCCAACGGAAACGACATGATCATGCCCGGAGACAAGGGCGAGCGTAAGGATCTGCAGAAGGGCGTGAAGGACGGCACGGTCAGTCCGGAAGATCTGAAACGCGCTGCGGCAAACATCATCCGCAGTATCGTATACTCCAATGTCGCAAACAAATACACGGTTCAGGACTTCCTTGAAAAGAAAGAGGGATAAAACTATGGAAAAAAGACTGTTCAATGATAACTGGACGCTGAACGGCAAGACCGTCACGCTTCCCAGAGACGAAATGCTGTTTGCCGGCAGATCGTCGGATGCTCCTTCCGGGGATGCTCAAGGCTTCTTTAACGGCGGCAAATATGCATATGTAAAAGAGATCGGTTTCGATGCTGCGCACGCCTGGTTGGGATTTGACGGCGTCTACAGAAACGCGAAAGTGTCCCTCAACGGGGAAGAAAAGATCTCGGTGCCTTACGGCTACAGTCCTTTCACGGTTGAACTGGGCAGTGTAAAGAAAGGCGATGTGATCCGTGTGGACTGCGAGAACGAGGGCCAGCCGGACTCCAGATGGTATTCAGGAGCAGGTATCTACCGCGACGTATACCTTTATACCGCAGAAGGCGCGCATATCCTTCCCAATGGGGTACGGGTAGATATCCTGGATTACACCAAGGGAATGATCCGCGTCCGCGTAAACGCAAGCGATGGCGAAGCAGAGATCGAGATCCTGGACGGGGAGAACATGGTCGCGAAGGCTGTCGGAAACGATGTTCACCTTACCATTCCCGATGCGAAGCTCTGGGACGATGAACACCCGAATCTTTATGTCTGCCGGGCAACCCTTGGCGCAGACGCTGCGGAGATCCGGTTCGGGATCCGTCAGGTAGAGAAGAAAAAAGACGGACTCTATGTCAACGGTGTAAAGCGTCTGCTGCGCGGCGGATGTATCCACCACGATAGTGGTCTGCTCGGAGCGGCAACATTTGCAAAGAGCGAATACAGGCGTGTCCGTATTTTGAAGGAGGCAGGCTTCAATGCCATCCGCAGCGCGCATAATCCCACTTCCGATGAACTGCTGAAGGCCTGCGACGAACTTGGCATGTATGTCATGGATGAGACCTGGGATATGTGGTATAACCACAAGAGCAAGCACGACTACGCTTCCCAGTGGCAGGAAAACTTCCGTGATGATATCAGGAGACTGGTGGAACGTGATTACAATCATCCGTCGGTTATCCTGTACTCCATCGGCAACGAAGTCAGTGAGCCTGCTACACAGCGTGGCGTCGATGCGACGAAAGAGATGGTCGAACTGTTTCACGAACTGGATGGCAACCGTCTGGTCACTGCAGGTTTCAACCTGATGATCATCACGAATTCCAGCAAGGGTAAGGGTATCTACAATGCAGAAGAAGGCGGAAGGAACACCGACGACGGAAAACAGCAGGGCGGTATGAATTCCACATTGTTTAACCTTTTGACATCTTTCGTGGGTTCCGGCATGAACAAAGCGGCAAACACCAAAAAGAGCGACGAGATCTGCTCGCCCTCTCTGGATCTGCTGGATGTCGCGGGATACAACTATGCATCCGGAAGATATTCGCTGGACGCGAAATTGCATCCGGAAAGACAGATCGTCGGCTCCGAGACCATGCCCTACGATATAGCCAAAAACTGGAAACTGGTGGAAACTCTTGACAATCTCTGCGGCGACTTCATGTGGACCGCGTGGGATTATCTTGGAGAGAACGGGATCGGCGCCTGGGCTTATACGAAGGACGGCGGCGGGTTCTCCAAACCCTACCCGTGGTGGCTTGCGGATACCGGTGCGTTCGATATCCTCGGCATTCCGAATGCAGAGGCGCACTGGGCGACGGCGACCTGGCACATGACGGACCGTCCGCTCATCGATATGCGGCCTGTCAATCACGCGAGCAGAGTGACCAAGGCGATCTGGCGCGGTACCAACGGTATGCCTTCTTATAGCTGGAGAGGATGTGCTGGAAAGAAGGCGGTCATCGAGGTGTTCTTTGACTGCCATCATGTGGATCTGTATCAGAACGGACGCAAAGTGAGATCCGCAAAGGTGAAGGATAACCGTGCAGTGTTCAAGGTGAACTATATTCCGGGTACGCTGGAGGCGGTCGCTCTGGATGCTGCCGGGAAGGAACTGGGAAGGAATCAGCTGGTGACCGCAAACGATGATCTGCGGACGGTCCTTCGCCCCGAAGACAGTGAGATCCGTGTCGGCGACATCGTTTACGTGAATGTGACCATTGAAGACGGCAACGGCGTCGTGGAATCCAACGCGGACCGGAAACTGGAGGTTCAAGTGGAAAACGGCGAACTGCTGGTGTTCGGCAGCGCGAATCCCAGACTGACTGAAGATATCCACAGCGGCTCCTACACGACGTATTACGGACATGCGCTGGCGGTCGTACGCGCGACGCAGCCCGGAACGATCCGGGTGTCTGCCGGCGGCAGCAGTGCCGAGATCAATGTAACGGAATAAAGACAGAAAAACTGCCCCTGCCGGCATTTATGCCGGCAGGGGCGATTTCCTGATGCGGAAAACAGGAATTGAAAACCGTTTTTTCACTGCGGTATTCTTTTATTAGAACAACAGCGAGGTGATTTCATGAAAGCAGTTAATCTGAAGATCGATCGGCTCATAGACCCTCTTGGGCTGCAGAACAGGCTGCCCAGACTGTCCTGGAACTGTGAAGGCGGTCAGCATCAGACGGCGTACGAATACCGGATGACCGTTAACGGCAACGAAGTCTTTAGTTCCGGAAAGGTCGATTCCGACCGGATGGGGACCGTTCTTCCCGCAAAAGCGCATGACCGTGACCGTGTCAGAATCGCGCTCGTCCTCTGGGATGAGAATGGGATGCCCGGTGAGGAAAGTTTCGCTTCATATGAGATGGGCATCAGCGACTGGAAAGCGGAATGGATCGATCCGGAGACCGCGCGGACGAAGGAACGTCAGCCCGTCTCTTATCTGAAACGGGATTTCACTGTCGAAGAGACCGGCATGTCCAGACTGTATATCACCTGCCATGGACTTTATACGGCTATTATCAATGGAAAACGGGTCGGGGATTTCGTCCTCGCACCGGGTACCGATGACTACAATCTCCGTCTGCAGTATCAGGTCTATGACGTCACGGAACTGCTCCAAAAGGGGAGCAACCGGATCGAGGTGATCATCGGGGATGGATGGTATCGCGGCAACAACGGAATCGACGGGGAACATCATCTGTTCGGAGACGATCTGGCACTGCTGTGCCAGCTGGAAGTGGACGGGAAAATCGTTCTCATGTCGGACGACGGTTGGTTCGCGTCTCAGTCCGGCCCGATCCGATTCTCTGATATGATGATCGGAGAAGTCTATGACGCCAATCTGGAGACGATCACCGAATGGCACGACGTCCGCAGGGCGGACCATGACAAATCCAGACTGGTCTGCTCCGATGAAGTATTTATAAAGGAACATGAACAGTTCGAAGGCAAACGGATCGAGACGCCTGACGGTTCCATCGTATATGATTTCGGGCAGAATCTCGCAGGCTATTCCTGCTTCGAACTGAATGCGAAAAAAGGACAGAAACTGACGGTCTGGCACGGAGAGGCACTGGACTCTGAAGGAAACTTTACCCAGGCTAACATCGATCCGGGTGTCCGGAACAAGAACGGAGGGATCCCTCAGAAAATCGAGTATATCTGTAAAGAAGGGCGCAACGTCTATAAGCCTTCCTTCAGTATCTTCGGTTTCCGGTACGTTAAGGTGGAGACCGACGCGGATCTGACAGACGCGAAGTTCCGTTCCATTGCGGTATATTCGGATATGGAACCCACTGCTTCCTTCGAATGCTCTGATCCGGACGTCAACCAGTTGTTCACCAACTCCGTCTGGTCCATGAGATCCAATTTTGTGGATATTCCCACGGACTGCCCGCACCGGGAACGCAGCGGATGGACCGGTGACGCCGCAGTCTTCGTACGGACCGGAAGCATCCTGTATGATTCCTATTCCGTCTTCAGAAAATGGCTTACCGAAGTGCGTCTTGTTCAGAAGAAGAACGGGCTCGTCCGGAACATCGCTCCCAGGATCAACGACCCGGATAAGGGTTATTCCCGGATCCTGGATGGTTCAACAGGGTGGGGCGACGCCATCGTCATTGTACCGTACACCCTGTACCGCATGTACGGCGACATCAGCATCCTGCGCGAGAATTATGACGCTATGGTAAAGTGGGTCGGTTTTGAACAGAAACTTGCCGAAAAAAACAAACTGAAGGATCTGTTCAATAAGGATCCTCATAAAAAATATGTGATTCAGAAAGGATTCCACTGGGGCGAGTGGTGTCAGCCCGATGTGGATAACGGCACAGAACTCAAGAACAATTTCACGAAGGGCGCACCGAAGTCGGCGACTGCCTATTATTTCTACAGTACCAAACTGCTCTCTGAAATCGCTGAGGTTCTGGGAAAGAAAGATGACGCAGTCAGGTATCTGGAACTGGCGGGAAAGATCAAAGAGGCGTATCAGGCATGGTTTACGGTTGACGGCATCGTCGAAAGCGACCGTCAGTGTGACTATGTGCGCCCGTTGGCTTTCGGTCTGCTGGACAGACAGGAGGAGAACGCGGCAAAACTGAATGAGCTGGTCGTACAGAATGGGTACCATCTGAATACCGGTTTCCTGGCAACGCCGTTCCTGTGCCCCGTCTTGTGTCGGTACGGCTATGTGGATACCGCGTACAGACTATTGCTTCAACAGACGAATCCTTCCTGGCTTTATCAGGTGCGCAAAGGCGCCACAACGATCTGGGAGAGCTGGAACGGACTTGAGGACGGCGGTAACGCTTCTCTCAACCACTATTCCTACGGTGCAATCTCGGGATGGCTGATCTCCGGCGTCTGCGGCATCTGTACGGATGACGGAAAGCTTACACTGCAGCCTTATCCGCATCCGCAGCTGAACTGGGCGAGAGCCCGGTATGACAGCCCGCTGGGAACGGTACGTTCTTCCTGGCGGTATGAAGGAGACCGTGTGGAATATGATTTCGAGATTCCGGCAAACGTACAGGCGGATTTGATTCTGCCGGGAGGAGAACACAGAGTCCTCACGAGCGGAAAGCATTCCGTAACGGTTTGAATACGTTGCATTTTTATGGTGACATTCTGATAAGGAGAAGCCAATGAACAATACAGTCAAAGAATTGCTGAAAGGAAACAGCGGAGATCATATTTTCCCGTTCTTCTGGCAGCACGGGGAGGATGAGGCCACACTGAGAAAGATGATGAAGGTGATTCACGAGAGCGGGTGCAAATCTGTATGCATCGAGTCTCGTCCACACCCGGATTTCTGCGGACCCAAGTGGTGGACCGATATAGACATCATCCTGGATGAGGCCAGAAACCGTGAGATGAAGGTCTGGATCCTGGACGATTCCCATTTTCCGACCGGTTTTGCCAACGGCGCTGTAAAAAATGCGCCGCTGGAACTGCACCGGCAGTCCATTGCTTCGTCTCATAAGACTTACAGGGGGAAGGAGCAGGAGATCGTCCTGAATCTCACGAAGATGTTTCCGCCGAAGTCGACGCCTGGCAGTCTGGGTGCGTTCATCATGACGAAGTTTATGTCGGGCAAGACGCCGACTTTCCCGGACGACCGGATCATTTCCGTCACTGCTGTGGACGCTGCGGGTAACCTCATCGATATTCCTATTGGAAACACCGGAACGGTCCGTTGGAAGAAACCCGCGGGGACTTATGAAATCTATGTTACCGGCCTGACCCGTAATCTGGGCATCCACCCGGAATACATCAATATGATGTCAGAGGAATCCTGCAGGATTCTTATCGACTCTGTATATGAGCCGCATTATGAGCACTATAAAGAAGATTTCGGCAAAACGATTCTGGGATTCTTCTCGGACGAGCCGGAGTTGGGCAACGGTTTCTACATGACCGGTGCCAACGGAATGGGGACGGACACGAACTTCCCATTTTCGGAAGAACTGGCTGCCGAACTGGTGGAGCGCCTGGGCAAGGAATGGAAGAACAAGATGGTTCTTTTGTGGAACAATAAGTTCCCGGAAAAAGCGGCTCCCGTGCGTTATGCGTTCATGGATGCGGTCACAAAGCTGGTGCGGAAGGATTTCTCCGAACAGATCGGGACCTGGTGCCGCGACCACGGTGTGCGCTACATCGGTCATGTAATTGAGGACAACAACTCTCACACCAAGACCGGCATGTCTCTTGGACACTATTTCCGCGGACTGAATGGTCAGGATATGTCCGGAATCGACGATATCGGCGGACAGGTGCTGCCGCAGGGAGAGGATCTTAAGATCAAGTCCTTCTTCGGTGAAAGGGACGGCGAGTTCTATCACTTCGCGCTAGGTAATCTCGGCGCAAGCGCCGCCGCCATCGAACCTTTGAAACACGGCGACGCCATGTGTGAAATCTTTGGTAACTACGGATGGTCCGAGGGCGTGCGGCTTGAGAAATATCTTGCGGAGCACTTCATGGTGCGTGGTGTGAACCACTTTGTTCCTCATGCGTTCACGGGCAAAGCATTCCCGGATCCGGACTGCCCGCCGCACTTCTATGCGCAAGGGAACAATCCGCAGTACCGTCATTTCGGAAGTATCATCCGATACATGAACAGGGTCTGTACTCTGATCTCCGGTGGACACCGGGATTCCCAGGTCGCTGTACTGTACAACGCGGAGTTCGAATGGATGGGCGGTGGGATGCAGGTGCAGAAACCCCTGCGGAAACTGTATGAGTCGCAGATCCAGGCAGACACCATCCCGCTGGACGCCCTGGCGGAGACGGAACGGTATCGGACCGAATTCCGGGAAGATGCTCTGAAAGTCAACGGACAGGAATACAAAGTCCTGGTGGTGCCCTATACGCAGTATCTGCGCAGGGAGATGGCTGATATACTGGCAAAAGTCCGGATTCCCGTTCTCTTCACAGACATGAAGCCGTCGGTCCTGGGTGGCGTCCGTATCCTGAACGGACGCGCGGTGCCTCTGGCTGCATTGTCCTTCGAAGTGCGCAAGTTTATCAGCAGTGTGCCAAAGATCGAGCCCGCCTCGAAATATGTCCGGATGCTGGAATACACCAAAGAGAACAAACTGTATTATCTCTTCAATGAAGACAGTAAAGTCTATCGCGGAACGATCGGTCTGGATCCGGACGCGGAATATTATGAGTATGACGCTTGGAACAATAAGATCTACCTGTTTGAGGGGAACAGCATCACGCTGGAGCCCAACAAGGGAATGATCCTGCTGAAGGATACGCCGGACGCGGAGTTGCTGTCCGGGCGGATCGAACTGAAGGGGGAGAAACGTACCCTCAGCAATTTCAGAAGAAGCATCTGCACGTCTGTGAATTATCCGGATTTCGGCGCGGAAAAATCCGTGGTCCTTCCGGACAACTACGGAAAGATCGAAAAGACGTTTTCGGGATTCATCCGTTATGAGAAGAATATCGAGATCGCCGAGAAGGTGAAGGCAGTCCTTGAGATTACGGATGCTTACGAAGGCGTCGAGGTCTTCGTGAACGGAGAATCTCTTGGAATCCAAGTCGTTCCCTCCTTTATCTATGACCTGACAGAGCATCTGGTTCCCGGCAGGAATACGCTTGCCATCGAAGTGGCAACGACCCTGGAACGCCAGATGAGCAAGAACAGAGAGGCCAAAATGCGCGAATTGGCTCAAGGCATACGGAAAAAGGAAATGGCACCGACAGGACTTACAGGTGAAGTCCATCTGTATCTGGAACGGCTCTCCTGAAAAGAGAAAAGAGTCGTCCATCTTTTGGCAACAAGATAAAGGGAGGAATCGCTTATGAGCAGAGAGTACTGCAACCCGATCGACCTGGAATACAAGTATCAGCACTATTCCGGTAACGCGCACCGCGAGGCGGCGGATCCGACGATGGTTCTGTTTAAGGGAACCTATTACCTGTTTGCGTCCATGTCTGCCGGATTTTTCTATTCGGACGATATGGTCAGCTGGAAATGGCATGAGAACAGAAATCTGGATATGTACCGTTATGCGCCGGATGTGCGGCAGGTAGGAGACTATCTCTATTTCTCCGCATCTACACGGAATACGCCTTCCACGATCTGGCGCAGCAAAGACCCTCTCTCGGACGATTTCGAGAAGGTCTCCGAGCCTTTCCCGTTCTGGGATCCGGACATGTTTTGTGACGATGACGGAAGAGTCTATTTCTACTGGGGATGCGGCAATGTGGAGCCGATCTGGGGCATCGAACTGGATCCGGATACGATGCTGCCCATCGGAGAAAAGGTCGCCTGCTTCGATCAGAACAAAGACGTACACGGATGGGAGCGCTTTAATTATCCCGGAAAAGAAAAATCAGCGAGGAAAGGACTCATCGCTCTGGCTATGGCTTTCCTGAACAGAAAAGGACGCCCGTATATGGAGGGCGCCTTCATGAATAAATGGAACGGGAAATACTACCTGCAGTACGCGGCGCCGGGTACGGAGTTCCCTGTGTACGGGGATGGCTGCTACGTTTCGGACAAACCGCTGGGACCGTTCACATTTATGCCCAACACGCCGTTTTCCTTGAAACCGTCCGGATTCATCACCGGAGCTGGCCATGGGTCCACCATTGAGGACAGGGACGGCAATATCATCCACGTTTCCACAATGCGGATCTCGCGAAACCAGAACTTCGAGCGCCGGATCGGAATCTTCCCTGCGGGGCTGGACGAGGACGGATTGCTGTACTGCAACCAAAATTTCGCGGACTATCCGGTTGTGCTGCCGGAAGGAAAGTTCGACGCCAGAGATCTGAAACCGCAGTATTATCTCCTCTCCTACAAGAAAAAGGCGGAGGCGTCCTCCAGCAAGGAAGGGCATGGACCCGAACTCGCACTGAACGAGGATATCCGTACCTGGTGGGCGGCAGAAGAGACAAACGGATGGTATTGCCTGGACCTCGGCGCGGCATACCGGCCGCACTCCGTCCAGATCAATTTCGCAGATGAGAGCGTTCCGGAACTGAATGTGGACAAGAATTTGCGTTCGGATCTGTTCACGAACAGCCGATACATCGATTCTTCCGCGGAACTGCGCACGCGCTTTACTCTGGAAGGAAGCCTGGACGGAAAGGAATGGTTCATGCTCTTCGATGCTTCGGGCAGGAACGATGACCGCCCGCATCCGTACATCATCCTCGACGAAAAGCATGAAGTGCGGTATCTGAAGGTCACTGCGTTGGAACTGCCCTACGGCAAGGCGTTTGCGCTTTCCGGTCTTCGCGTTTTCGGCAAAGGAACAGGGGAACGACCTGAAGAAGTGAGCGACGTCAAAGTGACGAGGGATCCGAACGGTCTGGACTGCAGAATAAGTTTCGAGCAGGCGGAAGGCGCTTTCGGATACAACATCCGCTACGGCATCTCCGAGGACAAACTGTATTCCAGTTACTGTGTCTATGACCGGACAGATGTCCCGGTCACGACGCTCAATGCCGGACAGGATTATTTTTTCAAGATCGACAGCTTTAACGAAAACGGTGTTACGGAAGGAAGGACACTGTACAGAGTCTGAACCACTGTTGTAACAGCATATGATAATAAACATCCACCGGCTAGGCCGGTGGATGTTTATTCTGTCAGGGAAATAGTTATCCGGTGGTCTTTTTCAACAGAAGTTCGTGGAAGAGCGTCATCACGATGAGCAGGACAGCCAGATAGTACGGGAAGAAGCGGATGTCCGTTTTCGCGGAGAGCCATCCGAACAGCGGGGGCATCAGCGTGGTGCCGACATAGGCACTGGCCATCTGGACCCCGATAAGCGCCTGGGAGCGTTCCGCACCGAAGTGCTGTGGGGTCGAATGGATGACACTGGGATAGACAGGAGCGCAGCCGAGTCCGACAAGGATGAGTCCGGCCAACGGAAGAATCTGTGGGCCGGGAATCAGCAGCAGCAAAACTCCGGAACAGATGATCCCGCTGCCGAGACGGATCATTTGGGTATCAGACAGTTTATAGGTCAGGAATCCGCTGATTGCTCTTCCTGCCGTGATCCCGATGAAAAACAGACTACCGAAACCTGCCGCGGTGACAGGATCCGTGCCGCGTGCATCCACCAGCCAGCTGCTCGCCCAGAGACTCACGGTCTGCTCCAGAGCGCAGTAGCAGAAGAAACAGATCAGAACTTCTTTTGCGCCGGGAATCGAAAAAGTTTCAGGGAGCGTGAGTGGCTTTCCGACAGCAGAACCTTCACCGTCGTTGTCCGGCTGTTTCCATTTGGGCAGGGACGAAAAAAGAACAAAAGTGAGCAGCAGCTGAATGACGCTGATGATCCGATACCCTACCCGCCAGGACTGCCCGGCTGCAAGTGCAGCACGCATCACGTAGGGACCGGTCATTGCGCCGACTCCCCACATGCAGTGCAGCCAGCTCATATGTCTGCTGGCATAGTGGAGAGCGACATAGTTGTTGAGTGCGGCGTCCACGCCTCCTGCACCGAGCCCATAAGGAAGCGCCCAGAGACACAGCAGCGGGAAAGAACCGGAAAGAGAATTGCCCATCAGCGCGACGCATGTCATGGCGACGCTCACCGCGGTGACTTTTCCGGCACCGAACCTTCGGGTAAGCCGGTCGCTCAACAGACTGGAGATGACCGTGCATACCGAAACGATGGAAAAGATGATCCCGGACCAGGAAAGCGATACTGACAGATCCAGATGCATGACCGGCCAGGCGGATCCGAGGAGAGAATCCGGGAGGCCCAGACTGATGAAAGAAAGATAAATGACGGCAAGAAGAAAAGACATGCATGGTCCTCGCAGTTCGAAAGTGTTTCCATTATATCGGATTCCGTGTACATAGAGAAGCACGTCACCCGGAGCCGTGCTTTCCCGAAACAGTGCAGAAGATTTCGCCGTTTGACTCAGGGAATGCTACAATGAGAAATAAGGAAGAAAGGGGAAACGGGATGAACGGGTTATATATCAGGGGCGTGCGGATCGATTGGGCGAATGTTCCGTTGGACAGCTATCTGCGGGAGATCCCGTCGCTTCAGAGGATCGAGGAACTGAAGTTCGACTGTCCGGTTACTTTCTTCACTGGTGAGAACGGAAGCGGGAAGTCCACGCTTCTGGAAGCGATCGCCGTCAGTTACGGTCTTAATCCGGAAGGCGGAAGCAGCAATTACAGTTTCAGCACCTATGATTCCCATTCCCGTCTTTATGACGCCGTGACCCTGTATAAAGGCATCCGGCACGCCGGATGGAGTTATTTCCTGCGGGCAGAGAGCTTCTATAACGTGGCGACCGCCGAGGAGGAATACAGCAAAGGACCGGGAGGCAGACCGATGCGCTTCCACGAACGGTCTCACGGGGAGAGTTTTCTCGCACTGGTGCGGGATTTCAGAGGCAATGCTCTTTATCTTTTGGACGAGCCGGAGGCGGCTCTCTCTCCGCAGAAGCAGCTGGAAATGCTTCTCGAGATCCGCAGATTAGCGGTGAGCGGTGCGCAGCTCTTCATCGCGACGCATTCGCCGATCCTGCTTGGATATCCCGGAGCTGAGATCCTTTCTTTCGACGGGGACGTGGTCCGCCCTGTCGCATACCGAGACACAGAGAGCTACCGGATCACGAACGCGTTTCTGACCCGCTACGACCGGATGATCCGGGATCTGTTCCCGGAGGATGACTGGTAAGAACGAGCTGCTCCTTGTGGCGTTTTCCGCTGCAAGACAGAGGCATTGGAGAAAAGGAGACAGGAATATGCCAAGGGCAAACAGAGAAGTCGAAAGAGCGGCTGCGGTGAAAGAAATGACCGCAACGGTGACTGACATGGTTCGCAGCCTTCCGCTGGGCTCTGTCTGTGCGATCTCGGATATCGTAGGCGCGGAAATGGAAACCCGCGGATATGAGCTCCGTCATATGGGGATCGAGACCGGGTATGCATGGACAAAAGACGGCGGAAAGACCTTTTATCTGGAAGAAGACGATCAGTTTGAGGTTCTGAATAATGTTCAGGAAAAACTGAAAGACGAAAGAATACTGGACTATTCCCAAAATGCAGGGAAATTCCTTGGACTTCCTTACAACCTGGAATTCGAGATCCTTCCTGCGGAGGGATGGCTTCTTAAGATGATCCTGTCGGATGCCTGGGGCAGACTGGAAGATACCGTTCTGTTATTGGACCGGGATGAAGACAACGCCGTCGTTAAGGAAGGCGGGACATTTTCGGAGAAAGATGCTCCAAATCTATTCACGCTGGAAGAACGCGACATGGAACGGATACGGGAACTGCTTGCCGACCCGTTGCTGCAGGAGGATCAGGGAGAATTCACTCCGGACGAGGATATTCTCGTCCACGACGGAAACAACCTGATGATCCGTTTTCCTGACGGAAGGATATTTCAGTATTATACGCTCAGTGCCTATGAAGGATATCTTGAGCACGATCCGCAGTCGCGACGGATGTTGGAACTGTTTACGCTGATCTGGTCAGGAACGCACCCTGAAAACGGATAAAGACGCAGCGGAAAGAACCGGGTCCACAGGCTGCAAAAGCGGAAGGAGACCGTTCCCGTTGTTTTTGTTCACAGAAGAAATATGATTCGGAGAACGGGAATGTGCTATACTGCCACCATTGAATAAAACGAGGTGTGTATCATGGTCAATCCGATGGTCCTTCTTAAACTGAAAAAGATGTGGGAAGACTTCCGCGAAGATCACCCCAAACTGGTTCCTTTCGCAAAGGAGGTCCGCGCCGGTTATCTGAAAGAGGGAACTGTCTTCGATCTCACTGTAAAGGATGAACAGGGGAATGTCCTGCGGGGAAATTTCCGCCTGTCCGGCAAGGATGTGGAGCTTTTCTCGGACCTGATGGACGTAATTCAGGGAAACCGGTGACCGGGAAAGTCTTGACATGACTGCTTCGCAGGAATAGAATTACATATACAGTTTAAAGTGAAAAAGCGATGAAGAGAAGAGTACGCAACGGCGGAACGCCACAGAGAGTCCCGGCAGCTGAAAAGGGACGCGCAAGGCCCTGCGGAACATGGTCTCGGAGCCGCGTGGCCGATAGTTAGGCCGCGACGGGTGCGCCCGTAAACGCGCCGGAGTGTGTTGGCACTTCCAGAGGTCTGTTTCGTGAGAAACGGATGAAACAAGGTGGTATCACGGCATTTACTGTCGTCCTTGAGAGGACGGCAGTTTTTTTATTTGAAGGAGAAATATGGAAAAAGACGGTAACAACATCATTCACATTGAGGGACTGCGGAAGGTCTTCACCGGAAACGGAAAAGCGGTTACAGCGCTGGATGGGATCTCTCTGGATATCCGGCAGGGAGAGATCTTCGGGATCATCGGACTGTCCGGGGCGGGGAAGAGCACGCTGGTACGGTGTATCAACCTGATCGAGCGTCCCACGGAGGGAACAGTTACCGTCGATGGCAGAGACCTCTCGAAACTCAGGCGGAAAGACCTGTTGGCGGAGAGACGGAAAATCGGCATGATCTTCCAGGGCTTCAATCTCCTGCAGCAGAAGACGGCCCTGGAAAACGTGTGCTTCCCGCTGCTGATCGCCGGCGAGAAGAAGAAAACAGCGGAAAAACGGGGAAAAGAACTGCTGGAGACGGTGGGACTCGGAGACCGGGTTGAAGCGTATCCTTCCCAGTTATCCGGAGGACAGCAGCAGCGTGTCGCCATCGCAAGAGCGCTGGCCAACGAGCCGAAAGTGTTGCTGTGCGACGAGGCGACTTCCGCGCTGGATCCGAAAACGACGCTGCAGATCCTGGACCTGCTGCGGGAGATCAACCGGAAAACAGGCGTCACCATCGTGGTGATCACCCATGAGATGAAGGTCATCGAACGCATCTGCGACAGAGTGGCGATCCTGGCGGACAGCAGAGTGGCGGAGTGCGGCGATGTAAGCGAAGTATTCCGGAACCCGCAGACGGCGGCGGCAAAGCAGTTGATCTTTCCGCAGGGGGAGAAGACGCCGTCATTCCGTGGCGGAAACAGGACGCTGCGTCTCGCGTTCGACGGAACGAAGACGGACCAGCCCATCGTGGCGAACATGGTCCTGCGGTGCGGAGAAGCGGTGAATATCCTCGCGGCGGATACCAAGGTCATTGACGGGAAAACATTCGGACAGATGATCATCAGGCTGCCGGACGATGAGGAGGCCGCCCAAAAGATGCTGGAGTACTTGGACGAAGAACAGGTTTCCTATACGGAGGGAGAATGATGGATACGAAACTGCTGACGCTCGTTGCGAACGGACTGGGGGAAAGTCTGTATATGACGGTCCTGGGAACGGTCTTCTCCTATATCGTTGGTCTCCCAGCCGGCGTCTTGCTCGCGGTGACGGCACCTGAAGGAATCCGGCCGGAAGCGAGACTCAATACAGCTCTGGGCAGCGTGATCAACTTCCTGCGCTCCGTGCCCTTCGTCATCCTGATGGTAGCGGTCATCCCATTTACCAGACTGGTAACGGGTACATCGATCGGTTCAAAGGCAACGGTGGTCCCGTTGGTCGTGGCTGCGGCGCCGATCGTGGCGAGGTCTGTCGAAGGTTCCCTCAGGAAAGTCCACAGCGGCGTCATCGAGGCAGCACGGAGCATGGGCGCTACCACATGGCAGATCGTCCTCAGAGTGCTGCTGCCGGAAGCGCTCCCTTCTCTTGTGACGGGAATCGCCGGTGCGACCATTACGGTTCTCGGCTTTTCCGCCATGGCGGGCGTAGCGGGCGGCGGCGGACTGGGAGCCATCGCCATCAACTACGGCTATTACCGTGGACAGCTGGAAATCATGTATGTCATGGTCATTCTTCTGGTTCTGCTTGTGATGATCATACAAAAGGCAGGAGAGCGGATCTCGCTTCTCCTGGACAAAACAGCCCGGGAAACGGGCGCTGACAACTGAAAAACTATAAAAGGAGATAAAGAAAATGAAAAAACTGACTGCGATCATCCTGACACTGACTCTTGCTTTGGTACTCGTAAGCTGCGGCTCCGGAAGCGGCTCCAAAGACGCTGTCGTCCTTAAAGTAGGCGCGTCGCCGACGCCTCATGCGGAGATTCTGGAATCTGTAAAAGAAGACCTTGCAAAGCAGGGAATCGACCTGCAGATCGTGGAATTCGACGATTATGTCCTGCCCAACACGGGAACTGAAGACGGCAGCCTGGACGCCAACTATTTCCAGCACACGCCGTATCTGGAGGACTTCAACGCCACGAGAGGCACGCACCTGGTGTCCGTAGCGGTCATCCACTATGAGCCGCTGGGTCTTTATCCAGGAAAGAGCTCGTCGCTTGATGTGGCGGACGGTGCCGTGATCGGGGTACCCAACGACGCCACCAATGAGGCCAGGGCGCTCCTTCTTCTGGAAGCGAACGGCCTGCTGACACTGGATCCTTCCGCCGGACTGAACGCGACAGTGTTGGATATCACTGACAATCCGAAGAATCTGAAGATCGAGGAGATCGAGGCTGCGCAGATCACAGCGCATCTGGCCGATCTTGATCTGGCCGTCGTAAACGGCAACTACGCGGTGCAGGCGGGCTTCAAAGCTTCCGACGCCCTCGCCATCGAGGACAAGGATTCCGAGGCAGCGAACCTTTATGGCAACATCCTGGTCGTCAAGGAGGGAAGAGAGAACGATCCGGCGATCCTCGCCCTGGCGGACGCGCTGAGGACGGAAAAAGTCCGTCAGTTCATCGAAGCGAATTATGAAGGGATCGTCGTGCCGAAATTCTGAATGCGGTACAGGAGGGCCGGAACAGAAAACAGTATCAAATCGTCTGCGGATTCCTTATAATGGAATCAACAAACAGACAAGGAGGTACTGCCATGCAGGATGTGAATAAAAAACTCGTATGGTCCACAGCGATCCTCGCCCTTCTGCTGATCGGCGTCATCGGTTTCATGATCGGGATGCATTTCGGAGGGAAAAAGACAGAACCCGCACCGGCGGTCGTTGCGCCGGGAACAGCTGACCCCGGGAACGTATCCACGCCGGAACCGTCCGGCGGAGAAAGCGGTACGGGGAGCACAGTTGGTGAAACGGATGCCGGAAAAACAGACAGCGGCAAAACAGAGTCACCGGCAATCACCGGTGAGCCGGGCGGTTCCGGAAGCGGTGGCAGTTCCGGTGAACCTGAAAAGACCTGGGAAACCCTGACACCTACGCAGATCCTGTATACGCCCATGTACTGGGCGGACGAGACCGGATGGTTCGGACTCATGGCGACCGCTGGCGGAGAATTCGACATCATGGTTGGCGACGATGTCTTCCATTCCACGCAGGTCATGTCCGGGTTCGAAGATGTGTACAACGGATTCACCTACAACATCATCATCGAGATGGAGAACTATCAGAACGGTGTGATCGCAACGCTTCCGTTCTACTGCTATCAGGATGAGGAGGGCGGCATACACATGCAGGTCCTCTCCTGGACGGAGAACGTGTTCCCCATGGAACCCAGCGAAACGAACCCGCTGGCGAAATTCGCGCAGTAATTAAAAAACAGTAAAGGCCGCGGTGAAGACCGCGGTCCTTCTCTTTTTTTCGGGAAATGGAAGAGATTCCGTTTTCACGGCGTATAATATGATGCCGCCCAAAAACGGGCGGACTGTACGGATGTGTGAGAACAGGGAGGAAAGATGGACGGATTTTTTACGGTCACGGACAGGGAATGCGCGAAGGAATTCATGGAGGCGGTGGAGAAGCGGTATCCGCTGCTGACGAGGGAAGAGGAACTGGAGCTTGGCGCGAGAGCGAAGCAGGGGGACGAAGAGGCGAAGGAACGCCTGCTGGGATACGGCCTGCGGGTGATGGCCCCCCAGGCGATGCGTTACGCCGGCAGAGGCGTCCTGATGACGGATCTTCTGCAGGAGGGGACCTTAGCGGTCGTGAAGGCGATGGAACGGTTTCTGGAATCGGAGGAAACGCGGTTTACCGCGAAGCTTTCCTGGTGGATCCGCCAGGCGCTGACCGGCGCGGTCGCCGACGCGCAGCGGTCTCCGGGGATCCCCGTGCGGCTGATCGGATGGATCGAGTCATTCCGGAAAGCCCGAAAGGAAGCCATCATGAACGGGGAAACGCTCACGGAGGAAGAGACCGCGCTGGCGGCGGGCATCCCGGCGGAACACGTGGAGGAGGTCCTGTCCGCCCTGAAAGAGACGCGGGTCTTTCCCGCGCCCATCCCCGAGCCCGAGCCGGAACCGGAGTATGAGCCGCTCCTCACGAAGGAGGACCTGCCGGAGCTGATCGCAGGTTTGACGGAGCGGGAACAGAAGGTCCTGAACATGCGCTTCGGACTGCAGACCGGCGAACCCCGGACGATGGAGCAGACCGGACAGGAACTGGGCGTGACCCGTGAACGGGTCCGGCAGATCGAGGCGAAGGCGCTGCGGAAGCTGAACAGGCTGTTCCGGGAAAAGGAGGCGGAGTTGAGGAAAGAAAAGACGGCCTCTATAATGGAAGAAAAAAGACCTGAGGAGGGACAGCATATGCAGTCCATAAAAGAATTCGTTGCGGCGAACCGGGATGCTCTGATCCGGGATATCGGCAGACTCGTCGCCATCAACAGCGTCAAGACCGCGCCTGAGGAAGGTGCGCCGTACGGACCGGGTGTCCGGAAGGTCGAGCTGGAGACCATGAAGATCGCAGAAGAACTGGGCTTCGAGGAAGTCCGTGACTGCGACGGATATATCGCCTATGCGCATACCGGTCCGGAAGACCGCTTTCTAGGCATCATCGGACATACGGATATCGTTCCCGTCACGGACGGGTGGTTCCGCGATCCCTTCGAGATGTTCGAAAAGGACGGATTCCTGGTCGGCCGGGGGACCGGCGACGACAAGGGGCCGCTGCTTGCTGCGATGTACGCCTGCAAATACCTGATGGAAAACAGAATCCCGCTGCGTTACGGGCTCCGCGTGCTCATCGGATGCGACGAAGAGTGTGGCATGAGCGACGTCCCTTACTATCTTGAACATTGCCAGGCGCCCGTCTTCGCTTTTACGCCCGATGCGGGATTCCCCGTGGGTCACGGTGAGAAGGGGATCTACAGTACCGACTTGATCTCCGCTCCTGTTGCGGACAGGATCGTCTTCCTTTCCGGCGGAACGGCAACCAACGTTGTTCCGGACAAGTGCATCGTGACGCTGAAGGACGTCAGCGCGGAGGTGCTGCGCGAAGCTGCCAAGGGAAGCGACCGGTACGAGATCTCGGAAAAAGACGGACTGGTGACAGTCACCGCCAAGGGCGTCGCCGCCCATGCGGGTATGCCTTTCGAATCCGTCAATGCCAACGGCCTTATCGCGGATCTTCTGCTGAAGGCGGACGTTCTGGAAGGAGCGGAAAAACATGCTGTGACCTTCATGAGCAAGGTCATGGAAAACGTCTACGGGACCTTCGAAGGAATTGACGGAGAAGACGGAAGATTTGCGCCTACGACACTCATCTGCGGCATGGTGAAAAAACTGGAGGACGGCAGTTTCCTGGTGAATGTGAACAGCCGCTACAACACATCTGTCACGCCGAAGCAGGTAGAGGACCGCGTTGCCGCCAAAGCGGCGGAATGGGGATTCCGGGCGGAGAACACGGACAACTCCGGACCGTTCTATTTGGAGCCGGATCATCCCGCGGTTCAGCTGATGTGCGACATTTACAATGAGGTCACGGGCGAGAACGAGAAGCCTTTCGTCATCAGCGGCGGCACCTATGCCCGTCACATGGCGAATACGGTCTCTTTCGGCTGCGAGATGCCCAACGAAAAGACGCCTGACTGGGTGGGAAGCGCGCACATGACCAACGAAGCGATTTCCATTGATACTCTGCTTAAGGCGCTTGAGATCTATATCGAGACGCTGATCCGCCTGCAGAGCGTTGACTTTGATTGAATAAGACAATATCAGGAATGGGGGAACACGGATATGGACAAGAAAGCTCTGAAAACTGCTGCCATCGCCGCTGCCGCATTTGCCGCAGCAGGTACCGCAGGCGCACTGGCTTATCGCGCGTTTCGGAAGATCTTCCCGAAACCTCGGGCAGTGGAAGGAGAAAATGCGCCGCTTGACGTGCGGAAACTGGAAGTGCCCTTTGAGGACAAGAGGCTTTACGGCCTGATGCTCCGGCCCAAAGACCGGGAAGGGAAGCTGCCCACGGTCATCTGTAGCCACGGATTCAACAGTTCCTATCAGTATTTCAATCTCTCTGTCGGGCGTTCCCTCGCCATGAGCGGTTTCGCTGTATACTGCTTCGACTTCTACGGCGGCAGCATGCACGGCAGAAGCGGCGGGAAAATGACGGAAATGTCGGTTTTCGACGAACGGGAGCAGCTGGATGCTGTCATCGGACGGATCAAACAGGAACCGTATGTGGATACGAACAACCTTTTCCTGATCGGAGAAAGTCAGGGCGGATTTGTCACGGCAATCACTGCCCCGGGACATAATGAGGATATCAGGGCGGTCGTGCTCTTCTATCCCGCATTCTGTATTCAGGATGATATGCGAAAGAAGTTCGACTCTTTCGGGGATGTGCCGGAGACCATTAAGGTGTTCGGCGCGACGGTGGGCAGAAAGTATTATGAACGACTTTTCGATTTCGACCTTTACGGCGAGATCAAGAAGTATGAGGGGCCTGTCCTGATCATCCACGGAGACGGGGATACTCTTGTGGACGTTTCCTACGGCGTTATCGGCGCGGAAGCGTACAGGGACGCGGAACTGGAGATCCTGCCGGGAGAGGAACACGGTTTCTCCGCTGAAGGAAAAACAAAAGCGACCGAACTGACCTACCGGTTCTTCCGGAAGCATATGACCCCGTAGTTGAATATCCTGATAGATTATTGAATCAAAAAAAGACGGCGATCCGAATCGGATCGCCGTTCTGCTGTTAGGGTTTTCGGATCAGTTTGCCGGATTCTCACCGAGGATGAAACGGCGGATATCTGCAGCCAGTTCCCTGGTATTTTCCTCCGAGATGTAGATCATATGACCGGATCGGTAGCCTTTGACGAAAGCCCTGTCTTTCGGCAGACCCGAGTGATCCAGGGTGTAGTAGACCATACCGATCTCGGTGCAGTCGTCATACCATCCGTTGGCGAAGAAAGTACGCATCCCGAATGTGGACGTCATCGCGGCGCTCAGACGCTCCGCGGTGGTGCCTCCCTTTGTCTCTCTGTTCCAGGTATAGTTGCCGTCTTTATCGAAGTGTCTCATAGTGGTGAGGTACTGACGGTCCATGCGGATGTTGAGATAGGGGAAGATCACGCCGGTGACGGCGGAATAGAAGAAAGCGCTGTATCGGTCCGCGGTGGCGTCTGTCCAGGCGCCTTTCTGCTCTTCCGCTTTTCCGGGCACAAGGAGGGGACGGGTGAGACGTCCGTCGTATCTGGACACTGCCAGACCTTTGTCCTTGATGACTTCGGAGCGGAATCCCGCCTCGTCGATTCGGAGAGCGCGGGCTTCAAGGAACTCTTTGGACATGCCGGTGTAGTAGTTGATCTTCCGGATCATCTCCTCGCGCTCTTTTCCGACGAGCGCTTCGCCCTTGTAGAGGGCAAGCAGATAATCGGTGTCCGCGAAGGCTTTGGCTTTTTTCACGAACTCTTCCACCGGCTGATCCGACGGATGGTTATGGTAATGATGGATGGCGGCGAAGGTGGGGAAATAAAGAACGGAACTTTCCACCTGGACCTCACGGTTGAAGTATTTGCCCACAGTCACGGTATTGCCGATCATGACGATGCCGTCAAAACGGACGCCATAGCCGCGTTCTCTGCCGGAAGATACCGCGATGCCGGCGGCCGTGGCGCTGCGGGTGCAGCCGTAGGATTCTCCGATGAGATATTTCGGGGACAGCCAGCGGTTATACCGGTGGCACCAGCTCTCGATGAAGGTGAGCAGCGATTCCGCATCTTCCTCGATGCCGAAGAAGTCTTTGGCGTGGTTCTCATCGAAAAGAACGCCATAACCGGTCCCGACGGGGTCGACCAGAACGATATCCGCCACATCCAGCAGGCAGTCCGGGTTGTCGATGACCTCATAGGGCGGCAGGGAGGACGGACGGTCGACCTCTTCGCCGTATTTCATGCGTTTGGTACCGAAAAAACCTGCATGGACGTACATGCAGCAACTGCCGGGTCCGCCATTGTACGCGAAGATCACGGGACGGTTGGGATCGGGATCCGTCTTGTTGAAATAGGAATAGGAGAAAAGCGTAGCAATTGCTTTTCCCGAGTTGTCGTAGAAAACGTTGTCTTCGCAGACGGTGTGGTAGGCGATCTCCTTTCCGTGGAGAACGATGGTATGATCGCTCTCAAACCGCTTTGGTTCGAAGGCGGCCGCGTCGAATTTTTCAGTCTTGTACATCTTTTCTGCTCCTTAAGGGAAATGTGCTGCGCGGATCCTGAAACCCGCTTTTTTTGCGACTAGACCCATTATAGCCTTGTGCCCACAGCAGTGGCAACTGACATGATCCATGGATAGAGTGAGAAAAGGAGCTGATCTCGCCCGTCTGAACGTCAGAACAGACCGATTGAAAAGAATAATACCAGTAGTATACAGTTAGAATGGAGCACTGGAGTGAATGGATCAGTTAAAAAGAAAACAGACCGGAAAGACGGATTGATGTATCTCTGTTTCCGGTTCCGGAAAGAACAGGGGGGATGATCTGTGCAGCGGACGGAGGTTGAACCTTTGGATAAGAACAGTACGCAAGCAGCGTTGCAACGGTTATGGAAGAGATACGGGATTCCACAGGAGGAATCCGTGCTCCGCGATGCTGAACGGATCAGGTTTTCCGAAGAGGAGCGGAACGCTTATGCCGGAGTCTGTCTTTTCCTGCAGGACCGGGATTCCGCGGAACGATGGCGGAACTGGTATGCCTCTCTGCCAGAGCGTCCGGATAGTTTTGACCGAGTACTGAGTATTGCGGAGCAGTTTCTTGAAAATGAACGCTTGAGCGAACAGCCCAGGCCGAAAAACTATTACGAGAAGATCTATGCCGACAGGAATGCCCTGTTCCATCATAGTCCGTATGCGTTGGAAGAGCAGCTGACAAGCGCCGTCCGTCAGGGCAACCGTTCTGCAGCGCTGGAAGCGCTGCGGGAGATCTCGGAACACGGGGAGAAAGCCGTAGTGGCCAAGGAACCACTGCGATCAGCGAAAAACTCCATGATCGGCTCCATTGCCTTCCTTGCCCGCGCCGCTATTCAGGCCGGCGTGAATGCGGAAGAGGCGTTCGCGCTCAGCGACAGTCTGATCCAGCAGGTGGAAGAGTTCCGCTCTCGCTCCGCAGTGCTGGGATTTGAAGAGAAGATCCTGCTGCAGTTCATCGATCTCGTCAACGCGAGGCTGGAAAGTGCCTATTCGCCGTGTGTCACTCGGGTCATGCATTATATCGAGAACAACCTGGACAAAAAACTGCGGTTGGATATGGCAGCGGCATATGCAGGTGTCCATCCGGCATATCTCTCCGCTCGGTTCAAACGAGAGACCGGCATTGGATTTTCAGCGTATGTGATCAGAAGGAAGATCCGGGAATCCACCTATTTCATACGCCATTCAGATTATCCGGTGTCCAGAATCGCTCATTTGTATGGCTTTTCCAGCCAAAGTTACTACATTACTTCATTCAAAAAGGTCATCGGCATCACACCGATGGAATACCGGAGCAGATATCTGTCGCTTTGAACAATCTGAAGCCAATCTGTTTGTGCACTCTTCCGAAAATCCAGGCGCATTTAAAAAGTTAAATACAGCTTAAAATATTAAAATACATGCCGTTCCCTTTCTGTGATAATGACGGAAAGGGAACGGTTTTTTAAGGAGGTGTGATATGGCGAAAAAATATATGGTCCATCCCATCGACGCAAATACTTTTGCCATCGAGGAAAAGACCGTCATCAATCAGGGACTCTGTTATCTGCTCTGCGGTACGGAGAAGGCGCTGCTCATCGATACCGGATTAGGGTACGATGGGCTGAAGGAGACGGTCCTTAGTTTGACCGATCTGCCTGTGACCGTTGCGGACACACATGCGCACGTGGATCACATCGGTGGGAATCACCTGTTCGGTGAAATCTGGTTTCACGAAAAAGACAGGGAGATCTTTCAGAAGCATATCGATCCGGATTACTCCCTCGGACTGCTTGCTTCGGGCATGCCCGGACCTTTGAAAGCTGTTCTGAAAATGGCACTGGGAAAGACGCTGAAAGTCGATCCTTCCGGGAATTACCGCTATTTCGGGGACGGGTTCGTTTTCCATCTCGGAGGAAGGGATGTGGAGGTGATCCCTACGCCCGGTCATACGCCCGGATCCGTCTGTTTTCTGGACAGGGCAAACCGCCAGCTCTTCAGCGGAGATACGGTCTGCGAATGGGGCGTCCTGCTTCATTTCCGCGGAGAGAGCTGCTCGCCTGAAACGTATCTGTCTTCCGTAGAAAACCTGATCGCGCTTTCGGACCAGTACGATACCATCTGGCCGGGCCATCACGGATTCCCGGTGGATAAATCATATCTCGAGGAATATCGCGCCTGCGCGCAGAGCATCGTGGACGGCACTGCGGAATACAAGAAAGTGAACGGACAGAAGAGCGCTGTCTTTCAGCGTGTGCTGATCTCTGTCCAGGAGTGATCTATGAATAAAACTTGGTGGAAGGAGAGTGTGGTCTACCAGGTCTATCCCCGCAGTTTCCAGGATTCCGACGGGGATGGGACCGGGGATATCCCGGGCGTGACGAGACGTCTGCCGTATCTGAAGGAACTGGGCGTGAATGTCATCTGGCTGTCGCCTTTTTACCAGTCGCCCGGGAAAGATATGGGTTACGATATCAGCGATTACGAAGCGATCCAGCCGGAATTCGGCACAATTGAGGATTTCGACGGGATGCTGCGCACAGCTCACGGACTGGGATTGAAGATCGTGATCGATCTCGTTGTGAACCACACGTCGGATGAACACCGGTGGTTCCGGGAAAGCCGGAAGAGCCGGGACAATCCTTATCGGAATTATTATATCTGGCGGGACGGTGCGGACGGCGGTCCGCCGAATAATTGGGGAAGCTGTTTTTCCGGCAGCGCTTGGAGCCTGGATGAGGTGACAGGACAGTATTACCTGCACACTTTCGGCGATTTTCAGCCGGATCTGAACTGGGACAACCCTGAAGTCCGCAGGGAGATCTACGACATGATGCGGTTCTGGTGCGACAGGGGCGTTGACGGTTTCCGGATGGATGTGATCAGCATGATATCCAAGACGCCGGAACTGCCCGACGGAGAACTGAAACCCGGCAGCAGATACGGCGATTTCGGACCGTACGTGGTGAACGGACCAAAGGTCCACGAATATCTGCAGGAGATGAACCGGGAGGTGCTCAGTCGATACGATCTGCTGACGGTCGGCGAATGTTCCGGCTTGACCGTTGATCAGGCGGTCCGTTACGCAAATGCGGAAGGAACCGAGCTGACCATGGCATTCCAGTTCGAACATATGGATCTGGACGGAGGAGAGACCTTCAAATGGAACACCAGAAAGATCGACCTCGTCGAACTGAAAAGGACGCTGAGCAAATGGCAGTACGGTCTTCAGGACAGAGCGTGGAACAGTCTGTACTGGTGCAACCATGATCAGCCCAGGATCGTATCCCGCCTTGGCGACGACAGCAGTTTTGAGCGCCGGGAGCGCAGCGCAAAAGCACTTGCCCTGACGATCCACATGATGCAGGGAACGCCATATATCTACCAGGGGGAGGAACTGGGCATGACCAATGCGCCGTTCCCGTCCCTGGCGGATTTCCGGGATGTTGAGAGCATCAATGCTTACCGGGAACTGACGGAAACAGGCGTCATGAAACCGGAGCGCATGTTGGAATGCCTGCGCTATAAAAGCAGAGACAACGCCAGGACGCCCATGCAGTGGAACAGCGGACCCGGAGCGGGATTCACGGAGGGCACGCCGTGGATCGGGCTGAATCCCAATTACAGGGAGATCAACGCCGCGGAACAGATCGGAAGGAAGAGTTCAGTGTTCCGGTTCTATCAGCAGCTGATTCGCCTGAGACATGAACATGAAGTCATCGTCTACGGCAATTACCGCCTTCTTTTGCCGGAGGACCCGCAGATCTTCGCATATATCAGGGAATGGAAAGGCAGCCGGTTGCTCACCGTGTGCAATCTGAGCGGAGAACCCGCCCAGGCGGAGATCCCGGAGGAATTCGCCGGAACCGGTATTCTGATCTCTGACTATGAGGATACGGAGATCAGGTCTTTCATGACTTTGAGACCATGGGAAGCTTTTGCAGCGGAGGTATAACGATGGAAAAAATCAGGATCATATCCCGGTCCGACGATCTGGGAAGCAGTTTGAGTGCCAACCACGCCATAGAAAAGGTGGTGGACGCTGGTTTCATCCGGAACGTGTCAGTCATGGCGTGCGGCCCCTGTGTGAAAGAGGCAGCAGACAGACTGGCTCACCGGAAGGAGATCTGTTTCGGCATGCACACTACGCTGAACGCGGAGTGGGACCGGGTGAAATGGAGCCCAGTATCCGGTCAGGGCCCGGAAAGCGGACTGACAGATGAGAACGGGGCTTTTCTCGCCGACCCGTCCATGTTTCTGACGACCAGACCGACGGTGGAAGCGGTGATGCGGGAAGTGAAAGCCCAGTACGAAAAACTGATCGGACTCGGGTTTGATATCCGGTATGTCGATTCTCATATGTTTTCGGAAATGTTCATTCCCGGAATGGATGAGGCGATGGAGGCCTTTATCCGGGAAAAGGACCTGCGGGATCACATGTATTTTTATCATTTTCCTCCCGGACTGACGGATCTATCCAAAGGGCCGGACTGTCTGGAAGGAATTCCTGCGGGGCAATATCTGCTGATCTCCCATCCTTCTCTGGATACGCAGGAGATGCGGATGACCGGAAACAGCGGGGTATCCGGAGAGACGGTGGCAACTCAGCGTGCAGCAGAGACCGCCTACCTATCTGATCCTGCCTTTGTAGCAGCTATGGCATCGGCGGGTATAGAGACGGTCCGTTACGATGAAGCGGAATTCGATAAAAGGCTGACAGTGGCGGATATGATCCGCATTCTTGGAGGTGTGTAAAAATGGAGGATCGCATCATGCGGACCAGCAGGATCGAACGCTGGGGATTCGCATTATTTATGGCTGGACAGGGGATCGTCAACACATTCGTCGGCAACTTTCTGCAGTTGTATCTGACGGATATCGGTATCACCGCCGTCGCAGTGGGGCTTCTGTTCATGGTCGCCCGGATATGGGACGCGGTCAACGATCCAATTTTCGGCGTCATTCTTGACAAGACCAATCTGAAAGGCGGAAAATTCCTGCCTTTTCTCCGGGCATCCAATGTCCTGCTGCCCATTGCGGTGATCCTGCTCTATGCTGTACCCAATGGATTGTCCATGTGGGGCAAACTCGTGTGGTCCTTTGTCGCTTATCTGCTATATGACGTCGCGTATACCATCTGTGACGTGCCGATCTTCGCAATGACTTCCGCGGTCACCGATCAGGTCCATGAGCGAGTGGACATCATGTCACGCAATACCGTGCTCTCCGCGATTGCGATGCTGATCGCACTGGTGGCGATTCCTCAGTTGTATCCCACGGTGGGACCGTTGGTCTGCGCGATCGGCGTTGCGGTGACAGCTGCGTTTACCATGTTCTTTATGAGCCGCTACGCAAAAGAACGCTATGTCAATAAGGACGAGGAAGAAGTCAGCCTGAAACAGATGGTGGATTATGTGAAGGAGAACAAATATCTGCGGTACGGCTTTCTGGGGATCATGCTGCTGTCTGTTACCAATATGACCAACGCCGTGATGAATTATTTCGCGATCTATTGTCTGGGCGATATCGGTATGGTGAGCATCATGGGCGTGATGGGCGTGTTGCCGTCACTGTTCATCGCGGCGTTCATGCCCGCGCTGACCAAACGCTTTGACAAATTTGAGATCCTTATGGTCGGCGTTGCCGGACAGACAGTCATGAGCATCGTCACTTTCTTTGTGGGATATGAGAACAAGGTGCTCTTTCTGACGTGTATGCTGATCCGGTGGATCTTCTTTGGCATACAGCTGGTCCTTCAGCTTCAGCTGACTGGAGATTTCGTGGAATACGGTGAATACATGACCGGAAAGCGTCTTCAGGGGACCGCGTACTCCATACAGACCTTCGTGTTCAAGTTTATGAACGCGCTGCCGGGATCTCTCGCCATGCTCCTGCTGGGCTATTTCGGATTTGTCTCCGGCGAAAACGCCGCACAGCCGGTTAGCGCGGTTCAGGCGATATGGGTGCTTTTCGTGCTGTCTCCCGTCGTCGGAGCGCTGCTCTGTATCCCGGTATTCAGACGATATAAGCTGAGAGACAAGATCGTCCAGGTCATGGCTGCGGCCAATTCAGGCGATATCACCAGAGAAGAAGCGGAGAAACAGATTGCAGGAAAGTATTGAGGAGGCGAAAAAATGTACTACCCCCTGCGTGAAGCCGACTTCGTGGAAGGATGGATGGATATGGAACCGGATCTCCCGGTGCCGAAGATCGACTGGATCGAAGATATAATTCTGGACATTCCCTACGGAAGCGACGAAAAACAGAGATTTGACCTGTATTATCCCAATGGCGCGGAAAAGAAGGACCTGCCGCTGCTGATCATCGTACACGGCGGCGGCTTCAGCCACATGGACAAAAGAGACTGGCACCTGTACCCCGGATTCTTCGCTCTGCGGGAAGGGTTCGCTGTCATATCCATGAACTATCGTCTGGCTCCGAAGTTCCGTTATCCTAATGGTCTGAATGACGTAAAGGAACTGATCCGCTTCGTAAAACGTCACGCTGAGGAATACGGCATCGATCCGCGTAATATTTTTCTGGAAGGAACCTCCGCAGGGGGAAATCTGATCGGCATCACAGGTTTTGAGGGAGCGAGAGAACAGGCAGATTACAGCGTGAACTCACTGCTGCTGTTTTGCCCTGCCATTGATTTCAACACCTACACGAAGGACGCGGACAAACCCGCGATGAATCTTCTCTACTTTCTGATGCTTGTGCTGTATTTCAACTGGGGCAGGTGGAAGAAGGAAAAAACGGAAGCCAGTATCACAAGTTATATCCATGACCATGTTCCTCCGGTTTATCTGCTCCAGGGTACGAAAGACGTCGGAGTTCCCTACAGATCTGCCGTCCGGCTCTATGAACAGTTGAAGGAGGCGACTGGTTATTCCGAGCAGGATCTTGTTTTTAAAGTTCTGGAAGGATACGGACACGCTGGTGCGGACAAGGGCTTTTTCCAGGAGGAACACCTGGTGCCTGCCATCGAGTTCATGAAAGCGCACATTGTGAAATGATTCTGACCCCGCCGCAGTTTCGGCGGGGTTTTCTGTCTGAATAGTGTAGAATAGGTGACAGGATGTAATACCGAAGATGATACTGAGATCAGTATAGGAAGCAATTATTTGAGTGCAACCGGCATTATCTGCGTCATGGACGTGAAGGCGGTGAAGAGCGGGATGCCGGAAAGGGAGAGGATCTGAAGAGAAGATCCGGAACAGGAGGAAAAATGTCAGCAATGGAAGAAAAAGTAAAGATGCTCACTGAACAGGGCAGGGCGTTCGTCTCCCGGTGGGAGCTCACAGACCCGGATCTGGAAAACTATGAAACGGATCAGGAACTGAAACGTCCTCAGCCTCCTCTGACCAAGGGGCCTATGACGGAACAGTCCATCGAACTGCCGAAAGATTTCTCCGGACTTCGTTCGGGTATGGATTTTCTGGATATCGTCAACGCGCGGGAGAGCCACCGTGTCTACACCGGTGAGGCCATGGATCTCACTGAACTGTCTTACCTGCTTTGGTGTACGCAGGGCGTTAAGGAGATCCGTGGGAAAGCTTACGCTACGCTCCGAACGGTCCCTTGCGGTGGGGCTCGGCACGAATTCGAGTGTTATTTCGCAGCGAGGAACGTGGACGGACTGGAACCGGGTCTTTACCATTACCTGCCGATGCATCACCGTATCGAGTTTCTCGGATGCCCTGAAGAACTGGACGGGTTCGTCCGGGATTCTCTCTGCGGACAGGCATGGGCTGCGACGGCAAACGTGGTGTTCTATTACAGCGCGGTCTTCTACCGTGCGGAATGGCGCTACGGTGTGACGACCCACCGCGTGTTGCTGATCGACGCGGGTCACATCACGGAAAATATGTATCTTGCTGCAACGTCTATCGGGCTGGGCGGCTGCGCCATCGGAGCGGTGGACGGGAAACTGACGGATATTGCGTTTGGGCTGGACGGAGTGGAAGAAGCCTCTTTCTACGCAATGCCGGTCGGGAAGGTCTCCGTGAAGGATAAGAAAAAGGAAAAAGCGTTCTACGCTTTCGTGGATGAGCAGGGGCTTTGAGAGAAATAATAAAAGAGATCCGCAGACAGGCAGATTGCCACGTATTCTGCGGATCTCTTTTTTATTTATGTGTCGGAAAATGAATTCAGGCGTTTTCTTTTTCCAGTCTGATAAGAGCGGAAGTGATCACGAAACAGAGGATACAGCCGATCATAGGGAGCATGACCATCCCGGCCTCGAAGAAGCGGAGAACAGATTCCGGCTGTGCGATCACTTCGGTGCTGCTTGCCGGAGCGATGTATCCCAGTGCTTTGATCCCCGTCAGGATCCCGCTCTGCACCAATCCGATAGTGAGGTTTTGGAAGACTGCCGTCATGGAAG